>ENA-UPWU01000853-UPWU01000853.1-human-gut-metagenome-genome-assembly--contig:-NODE-853-length-13472-cov-6.956252_pt1 | contig 13472 bp, 9 predicted proteins | sample MGYA00250058_ERZ773392 | MGnify/ENA primary metagenome ERZ773392 (study PRJEB29103, sample SAMN06112084) | human gut metagenome | biome: human gut; feature: ankylosing spondylitis patient; material... | reverse complement strand
CCTGCCACTGTCCAAAACACCGGTTTCTTCAAAACGATACAGCGTATGAAGCACAATTTCACCATCCTATTCCTTTAGTTTGATATCCCTATTATATATCATTAAGACTATAATTTCAATCAATAATTTAACAATTCTCGGTGAAATTTATGTGAAAAGTAAATTAATTGCAGATTCACCTTTAAAGAAATGATATTTTAGAAATTATAATTCAACTGATTTTCACAACATTACGATATAAAAAAACGCCCCTCGGAAAACCGAGAGGCGAAAAATTATTTTTTTAATCTGTCAACGCCGTTAACAGTCTTACAATAGGAAATTCAATTACTTATTGAATCTCTTTCTTGTGAAGTAAACAACACCTGTTGCAGAAACAAGAGCTAAGAGGATAACTACTGCCATAGAAGCATTACCTGTCTGTACTGCGTTGCTGCTTGTGCCGTTAGCCGGTGTATCAGAAGTAGCTGTGTCAGCTGTTGACTGACCCTTTGTTGCAACCTGTGTAGCAGATGTAGCATCAGGTGTAGTAGGAGCTACTGTAGCCGGAGCATCTGTAGGCTCTGTTGAAGGAGCATCTGTAGGCACTGTAGCAGGCTCTGTTGTTGTAGGCTCTGTTGTAGCAGGCTCTACTGTTGTAGGCTCTGTTGTAGCAGGCTCTGTTGTAACAGGCTCTGTTGTTGTAGGCTCTACTGTTGTAGGCTCTACTGTTGTAGGCTCTGTTGTAACAGGCTCTGTTGTTGTAGGCTCTACTGTTGTAGGCTCTGTTGTAGCAGGCTCTGTTGTTGTAGGCTCAACATATGCCTCAACCTTAGCGTCTGAGTTAATGTTATCAAAGAGATCATTAGCCATGTCGCCGTTAACTACTGCTTCATATTCTGAATCAGCATCAACTGTGCCTGTTGCAGGATTGAGCTTACCAAGTGTAAGATCAACTACATTGAGGTCAACATTTGTTGTACCTGTACCGTTAACTGTGAACACAGCCTCAACAAGCTTCTTGCCGCCTGCAAAATCATAAAGTGCAAGGTTTGAAGCATTGCCTGAAACATCTTCCATATTTACCATGCCGTCAGCGATTTCAGGCATTGTAAGTGAATCAAGTGTAAGGAGGTTCTTATCATATGTAAGAGCCCACTGTACTTCTTCAAGCTGTGCGTCCTTAGTATCAAGGAGATAGTAAACTGATACCTTGTCGCCTACATTAAATGTGCCTGAACCTGTAGCCTGGCAAATATTAGATGTAGCGTTGATTGTTAAATTCTTTGCTGCAGGAGTTGAAGGCTCAACCTTAACAGTAGCCTTAGCGCCTGAGCGTGTTGAATAATCAAAGTTTGTAATATCGAGTGTGATTGTTACATCAACGAGTGAATCTTCTTCAAAACCTGCAGAAACTGTGTTAAGAAGCATATTCTCACCATTGAATGTAAGGTCAAATTCTTCGCCTATAGGAGCTGCGCTCTGCTCGGGAAGACCCCAGTTAGCTGCCCAATCATCGTTTACAGCAAACTTGAACTGATAAGCATCGTCTGCAGATTCAATATTTTCATACTTAATCTGATATACCTTGTCAGAAACCTGAGTCATGTGGTTAGCTTCAGCGTCAACACCCCATGCTACACCGTTGAGCCAGTTGTCTTCACCGTTACCAACAACTGTAATGCTGTGAACATCAAGGTCTGTTACCATTTTAACGCCGTCACCTGTTACAGTGATCTTGTTTGTAGCAGGATCGAATGTTACAGTAACATCAGTAACATCATAAGCTGTTTCTACATCGAAAGTTACATTGTTATCTGTACCGTCAAGACCAATCCATGTCTGAGCGTCGCCTGTGTTTGCAACAACCTTGAGCTGATAGTTTTTACCTGCAGGAACAGCAGAGAATGTCTTTGTGAACACGCTGCCGTCAGCTGTCATAACATTTTCGGGAGCGAGTGCAGGAGAACCCTGCCATTCATAACCTGTAAGATTTTCTGTACCGGCAACTACATATGTAGTATCGGCAGCAGGAGCTGTTGTAGGCTCTTCTGTTGTAGGCTCTTCTGAACCGTCGGGATCTGTTACAGTATTAGCAACTGCGACATACTTATCAACTGCATCCTGATTTAATACAGATTTGTCTAAGAGTACTACTTCATCACTAGGGATTTCCAACTCTGATACAGGGTCTTGATTTGAAATAGTAAGATACTCTACATCAAGGTCAACAGTAGTTGCTACAGCCTCGGGATTGATCACATCGAATTCAACAGAAGAAAATACTATTTCTTTTTCTGACGAAAAATAGAGACTTGTGTCACTTCCTATACCCATAAGTAAACCAGGAGCTACATTTTTGTTGAATTCGAAATTTGGATATTCGAATGAAGTACTCTTTCTTGTGTTAGCTGAGACCTTGAGAACAGTAGGATCATAGTTCATTTTATACTGGAAGTTCAACATACCATCTCTGTCCTTGGTCTGGAACATGTATGTAACCCTTACAGTCTTCTGATCTGCGCTGAGAGTAACCTTCTTCTCAGCGAAGAGGTTTGAAGTAGCTGTAACTGTGAGACCCTTTGCAGGAGCTGCAGTTGTAGGCTCTACTGTTGTAGGCTCTGCTACTGTTGTAGGCTCTGCTGTTGTAGGCTCTGCTACTGTTGTAGGCTCTACTGTTGTAGGCTCTGCTACTGTTGTAGGCTCTGCATCAGTAACGATGTCAACCTTACCCTTTGCACCCTGCTTTGTAGCATAGTTAAAGTTTGAAAGGTCAAGTGTAAGAACGATGTCATAACCGTCTTCATAGCCAGCTGCATCTGTATCAATGATCATGTTCTGACCGTTGTATGTAAGGTCAAACCACTCATTGAGAGGAGCTGTGCCCTGCTCAGGAAGGCCCCAGTTATCTGCCCATGAACCGTTGGCAGCAAACTTGAACTGATAGTTCTCATAAGCGTCAAGGCTCTCAAACTTAATCTGGTAAACCTTTGAACCCTCAGATGTTTCTGTCATGTAGTTAGCTTCAGCATCTACCTTCCAGTCCTTACCGTTGAGCCAGTTGTCTTCACCGTTACCAACGACTGTAATGTGGTCAACAACAAGTTCTTTCGGAATTACAACACCTTCACCTGTTGCAGTGATTTCATTTGTTGTAGGGTTGTAAGTTACTGTTACATCACATTCCTTTGTTACATTGAATGTGAAGTTGTCATTGCCGGTATCGCCTACACCAATCCACTCTGAATCGTTTTTAACGACCTTGAACTGGTAGCCGTTGCCGACTGCTACGTTGGTAAATACTTTTTCGTAGTTACCGTCGCCGTTTTCTGTCATTACATTCTCAGGTGCATTAGCTGCAACACCAACCCACTCATAACCTGTAAGATCTGTAGAACCTGCTACGAGATATGTATCGCCGGCAGCAGAAACGCTCATTACAGTTACAACGAGTGATGTCACAACAAGCATCATAGACAGTAAAAGGCTAAGTGCTTTTTTGAACATTTTCTTTTCCTCCTTATGTGATAATGCTTCTATAAGCAGTTTAATTATACAACAACCAACCACCAAAAGTCAATGCTAAAAACTCTTGGTGGCTGATTATTTGACAAAATATTGTTTTTTTGTAGGAATGCACAAATAAAATATTATTTATTTGTTATTTGTAACCATTCACATTGTGAGATTGCCAGTTCCAGCTGTCACGACACATATCCTCAAGATTTTTCTCGGCAATCCATCCGAGTATTTTCTTGGCTTTTGTTGCGTCGGCAAAGCATTCTGCAATGTCGCCTGCTCGGCGTGGCTTTATAACATAAGGAATTTCAATCGAATTTGCCTTTTCAAAAGCCTTTACAATATCAAGAACGCTGTAGCCCACACCTGTTCCGAGATTAAAAATCTCAGTTCCCTTGTGCTCTGCGGAATATTCAATAGCCTTTACATGACCTTTTGCAAGGTCAACAACATGGATATAGTCACGCACTCCCGTGCCGTCATGCGTAGGATAATCGTTGCCGAAAACACCGAGACACTTGAGCCTGCCTGCGGCAACCTGTGTTATGTACGGCATAAGGTTATTCGGGATTCCGTTAGGATCTTCACCGATTCTGCCGCTTTCGTGAGCGCCGATCGGGTTAAAATAACGAAGAAGAACAACAGACATATCGGGGTTTGCGTTTGCGGTGTCTGTAAGAATCTGCTCCATCATAAACTTTGTCCAGCCGTACGGATTTGTAGGAGAACCCTTTGGCATTGTTTCAACAAGCGGAACAGTTTCCGGAGTACCGTAAACCGTGGCACTTGAACTGAAAATAAAGTTATTTACACCGTGTTTTTTCATCACTTCAAGCAAAGTGAGCGTTGAATCAATGTTGTTACGGTAATATTCAACAGGCTTCTCACAGCTTTCACCTACTGCTTTAAGACCTGCAAAGTGAATTACCGCATCAATCTTATTCTCCGAAAAAATCTTTTCAACGGCGTCTCTGTCACATACATCAGCCTCATAGAGCGGAATTTTTCTGCCTGTCAGTTCTTCAACTCTTTCAACCGCAACGGGACAGCTGTTTGAAAAATTATCTGCAATTACAACATCGTGACCTGCGTTGATGAGTTCAACACAAGTGTGCGAGCCGATATATCCGGCGCCGCCTGCAAGCAAAACATTCATTTTAAAAATCCTTTCTTAACAATCAGCATTTTTCAGGTTCGGGATAGTCAACACCAAAGGTTTCGGCTGTAACCTTTGCCATAATCTGAGGATCAAGAGGCTTGTCGGAATAGTCTGTGTCACACTCTGCGATTTCATTGACAACATCCATACCCTCAATTACCTTGCCGAATGCGGCATACTGACCGTCAAGGTGCGGAGCGTTTTTGTGCATAATGAAAAACTGTGAGCCTGCTGAGTCGGGCATCATTGAACGAGCCATTGAAAGAACACCCTCTGTATGCTTGAGATTGTTTTCAAAGCCGTTCACGGCAAATTCGCCCTTGATTGAATATCCGGGACCGCCCATACCCGTGCCTTCGGGGCAACCGCCCTGAATCATGAAACCGTAGATTACACGGTGAAATGTAAGACCGTCATAGTAACCCTTGTTTACAAGGCTGAGAAAATTATTTACAGTATTCGGAGCAATTTCGGGATAAAGCTCCGCTTTGATTGTTTTTCCGTTTTCCATTTCAAAAGTAACAATAGGATTGCTCATTTTAAATCGTCCTTTCGGTTTATTAACACTATTTTAGTATATTCTTGATAAAATAGCAAGTGTTTTAATGATTATTTGCGAATAAATCAGCCTTTTTCAATGCTCATTGTAGCAAAAGCATTGAGGTCTGTTCCTGCAATATTTCCGCTGAGAAGCTCATAATATCCCTGTGAACCGACCATGGCGGCATTGTCACCGCAAAGAGATTTTTCGGGCATATACATTTCCCAATCACGCTTTTTACACTCTTCTGCAAGGGTTCTTCTGAGAAGTGAATTTGCCGAAACGCCGCCTGCCATGTTTTCCTGGTTGCCCGGAATTTGCCGAAACACCGCCTGCGATTACAAGCTTTTTCTGTCCCAAGTCTTCAGCCGCCTTGATAAAGTTTGTAACAAGGCAATCGACAACGGCATAGCGGAATGATGCACAGACATCGGCTTTGTTAAGCTCAACACCCTTTTGTGCCGAATTGTGAATGAGGTTGATTACGGCTGTTTTTAGTCCCGAAAAGCTGAAATCATACGGCGCATCGTGAACTGCGGGACGAGGGAGCTTGAATGCAAACGGATTGCCGTTTTCCGCAACTCTGTCCATTTCAATTCCGCCCGGATACGGCATTCCCATTGTCCTTGCGGCTTTGTCAAAAGCCTCGCCTGCGGCATCATCACGGGTTTTGCCGATAATTTTCATCTTTGTGTAGTCCTCAACCATAACAATATGGCTGTGACCGCCCGACACAACAAGGCAGAGAAACGGCGGCTTTAATTCTTTATTTGAAATATAATTTGACGCAATGTGTGAACGAAGATGGTGAACAGGCACAAGCGGAATTCCTGTTGCAAGTGAAAGTCCTTTTGCAAAATTCACTCCCACAAGCAACGCTCCGATAAGTCCGGGGGCATATGTAACACCGATTGCGTCAATGTCGGAAAGCCTGCAGTCTGCATCTTCAAGAGCCTGTCTTACAACAGGAACAATTGCCTCTGCGTGACGGCGTGATGCGATTTCGGGAACAACACCGCCGTAAAGCTTGTGTTCCTCAACCTGAGATGCAACCACCGAGGATATTATGTTTCTGCCGTCCTCAACAACCGCTGCCGCAGTTTCGTCACAGGACGATTCTATTGCGAGTATCTTCATAATTTTCCTTTCACTACGAAACATTTATGATGAAGTTCCGTAATATCGTTAATATAATGTTTTATTACATATATATGTCAAAAACAGCGTGTCATTAAAACAGCGTTTTCGGTTGGAGAGGAGTAGTAATTTTTCCTCTCTCCCACCTTGATGAATCCGAATTTTTCATAGAGAGAACGGGCGTTCCCGTTACTTTCACGAACCTCAAGAGTGAGAAAGCAAAGGTTATTTTTCTTGGCATAGGTCACAAGCGTTTCAACAAGCGCCGAACCTATTCCCCGATTTCTGTGTGTACCGTCAACGGCAACATTGAAAATGTAACCCTCGTCAACAACAACGCTCATTCCTATATATCCGACAACGGCATTGTCTTCCGTTGCGGTAAAAAACAGCGAGGTTTCGTTGTTCAGTTCTTCTTCAAGGCTGTTAAACGACCACGGATGCGAAAAACACCGCTGTTCAAGCTGTGCAACCGCCTCAAGCTGATTTTCGGTCATTCTGTCAATTTTCATACGCTTTTAATATTTCCTTTACAGAATTAACAATTTCATCACGGCAATGTCTGTACACCTCAATGTCGCCGCCGTAGGGATCGCTTATACCGAGCACGGCGATTTTTTCGGGCTGTACAAGAAAAAACTGCATCAACATTTTTGCGTGACTTTGCGACATACAGTAAAATTTTTCGTATTTTTCAATGCCGGCATCAGCCACGGCTGTTGAAGCTTTGCCCGAAAGGTCAATTCCGATTTCCTTACAGACAATCACGGAATTTTCCGACACGGGAAGTCCCGTTGAGGTCGCAATGCCAAAGCTTTCCGCCCTGACGCAAACGCCGTTTTTCTCTGCCATATCATTAAAAATTGCCTCTGCCATGGGACTGCGACAGGTGTTGCCCGTGCATACAAAGGCAATCGTTCTGTTATCCTTTTGCATCATACCAAGTCCTTCCGATTGCCGCATCGGCTGTGAGCGGAACGCTCATTTTAACTGCGTTTTCCATTTCTTCCTGAACAATGAGTGCAACTCTCATGCTCTCATCCTGCGGAGCTTCGACAATAAGTTCGTCGTGAACCTGCAGCACAAGCCTTGCACGGAGATTTTCGGCTTTCATTCGCTCGTCAACCTTAATCATTGCAATTTTGATAATGTCTGCGGCTGTGCCCTGAATAGGCATATTTCTTGCAACTCTTTCACCGAATGCACGAATCATATGCTTGCTCGAGGTGAGTTCGGGAAGATTTCTTCTTCTGCCGAACATCGTTTCAACATAGCCGTCAGCGTTCGCCTTTTCGACAACATTTTTCATATAGCTGTCAACACCGCTGTAATGGGCAAGATAGCTTTCAATGTAGTGCTTTGCCTCTTTATTTGAAACACCGATATCCTTTGCAAGTGAAAATGCGCCGATTCCGTAAACAATACCGAAGTTAACAGCCTTTGCACGGCTTCTCATAATCGGAGTTACCATATCAAGCGGCATATTGAACACCTGTGACGCTGTGATTGCGTGGATATCTTCGTTATCCTTGAACGCTTTAATCATATTTTTGTCACCCGAAATATGGGCAAGCACACGGAGTTCAATCTGCGAATAATCGGCGTCAACAAGTGTCCAACCCTCTCTTGCGCAGAAAAACTTTCTCATCTCTCTGCCAAGCTCGGTTCTTACGGGGATATTCTGGAGATTCGGCTCTGTTGAGCTGATTCTGCCTGTTCTTGTTTCGGTCTGATTGAAATTTGAATGGATTCTGCCGTCATCTGCAATGACCTTTAAAAGTCCCTCGCAGTAGGTTGAATTCAGCTTTGAGAGCGTTCTGTATCTCAGCACCATTTCAACAACGGGATGTTCATACCTCAGGCTTTCAAGCACCTCTGCATTTGTGCTGTAACCGCTCTTCGTTTTCTTTTTGCAAGGGAGTCCGAGGTTTTCAAATAAAACTACGCCAAGCTGTTTTGGAGAATTGATGTTAAACTCACAGCCCGCACTTTCGTAAATTGCGGTTTCAAGCTCCTTAATCTGTGCAGAAAGCATTTCACCGTAGCTTTCAATGCCCTGTCGGTCAACACATACACCGATATTTTCCATTCTTGCAAGCACCTTTGCAAGCGGAATTTCAATTTCACTTAACAACTTTTCCTGACCGTGAGCCTTGATTTTATCTCCGAGTTTTTCGCACAATTCTGCGTAACAGGCAAATGCCTCGTATTTTTCATTCTGCTCATCAGTGCAGACAGGCAGAGCGATTTCGTAAGAGGCACAAAGATTTTTGTCCGAATAATCCTTTGACGACGGTTCAATCAGATATGCCGCAAGCTCAATATCAAACACAATATTTTCAACATTAATATTTTTCTCATCGGCATAAGCGTAGAGCGTTTTGATGTTTCTTGTGTACTTTTCAAGTTCACTGTCAGCAATAAACTTAACAAATAGCTCTTCGTCCGTGCTTATATACACCTTGCCGTCAAAAAGTACGGCAAAGGATTTTAATTCTTTATTCTCTGTTTCAAAGTTGAGATAGAGCTTTTTCTCTGACTTAACATTTTTTAAAAGTTCATTTTTGTCAAAATCAGACACAACCTCAAGCGAATTTTTCTCAACCTTTTCGGGCTTTGCATTTTTGTCAGCCTTGATGCCGTATTTTTCTATTAAAGAAAACAGTTCAAGTTTTGCCATAAATCCGGCACATTCATCGGCATTTTTCATATCTACAACATAATTTTCGACATTTGTATCAACAGGAGCGTTGCAGTTTATTTCACCGAGCATACGGCTGAGAATTGCATTTTCCTTTGACGCAGTCAGCTTTTTACGCACACCGTCCTTGATTTCAAGTTCATCAAGATGGTCATAGATATACTCAACCGTGTGGTATCTCTGAATGAGATCGCCTGCACCCTTTGGACCTATTCCCGCAACACCGGGAATATTATCCGAGGTATCGCCCTGAATCGCCTTGATTTCTATAAGCTCCTTTGGAGTTACACCGTAAGCTTCAAGAATCTTTTCGGGGGTATAGAGTATATCCTGTTTGTTTGAGCAAAGATGAACGCTTGTTTTGTCCGACACAAGCTGAAGGCTGTCACGATCACCTGTTGCAATAACGCACTCGTTTCCGTTTTCTTCACAAGCCTTGGCGAGCGTACCGAGAATATCGTCAGCCTCAAAGCCCTCACAGGTAACAAGCCTGTAGCCTAAAAGGGTAAGAAGCTTTTTCAGCGGTTTCATTTGTGACGCAAGCTCCTCAGGCATACCTTTTCGTGTTGCCTTGTAGCCTGCATAAGCCTTGTGTCTGAAGGTCGGTGTTTTCAGGTCAAAGGCAATCGCCACGGCATCGGGATTTTCTTCATTTTTAATTTTGTACAGCATTGTAAGAAATCCGTAAATTGCGTTTGTAAACTGACCGTCCTTTGTAGTAAGCGGTCTTATTCCGTAAAACGCACGGTTTACAATACTGTTTCCGTCAACAGCAAGTAATCTCATAATTTATACATCACATTCTCAATTTTTCCGTCTTTAATGTAAATTCTCGGAACACGCTTTCCGACAAGGCAGACGGTTTCGTAGTTTATAGTTCCTGTATTTTCGGCAAGTGAATCTGCAGTAGGCTCACCGTTTTCGCCTGTACCGAATACGACAACCTCGTCACCTGTCTTGACATCTTCAATATCGGTAACATCAAGCATTGTCTGATCCATACATATTCTGCCCACAATTTTCGCTTTCTTTCCGTTCACCGTCATATAGCCGTCTTTTGCATTCTGTCTGATGAATCCGTCAGCGTATCCGATAGGAACGGTTGCAATTTTCATCTTTCTGTCGGCTGTAAAAGTTCTGCCGTAGGAAATTGTTGCACCCTTTTGAACCTCTTTTACAAAAGCGACCACTGTTTTAAGAGTCATTGCAGGAACAAGGTCAAGTCTGTCGGCAAGCTTTGATGACGGAGCAAGTCCGTAGAGGATAATACCTGCTCTTACCATATCGCAACAGGTTTCGGGGTAATCTTCAATTGCGCCGCTGTTTGAGCAATGAACAACGCTGATATCAACGCCTCGCTTTTTAAGGCTGTCACGCACATGAATAAAGTTTTCATACTGCTTGTTTGTGAACTCTCTGCCCTCGGCATCTTCATCAGACACACAAAAATGAGTAACAAGCCCCTCAACCTCAAGATTCGGCAGGCAACAAGCTTCACAAATTTCTTCAATAGAATATTCATCCCGTGGAAATTCCTGACACATAAAGCCGATTCTTGACATTCCCGAGTCAACCTTTATGTGCATTTTGCAGATACAATCCTTTTCAACACATTTTTCAGAAAGCTCCTTTGCATACTCAAGTGAAAAAACAGCCTGAGAAATATCATATTCAGCAAGATTTTCAGCCTCTGAAACGGGAGTGTAGCCAAGAATCACAATAGGAAGTTTTGAACCGCTCTTTCTGATTTCTATACCCTCGTCAATATTTGAAACAGCAAAAAAATCTGCTCCGAGTTTTTCATAAATCTGTGAAAGCTCAACTGCACCGTGGCCGTAGCCGTCAGCCTTTATAACACAACAGACCTTTGTATCGTCTGCAACCTTATTTCTTATTACATTATAGTTATGCTCAATTGCATTAAGTGAAATTTCAGCCCAAGTTCTTTTTACCATATTCATTTCTATCTCTCCACATACCTTTTACAGTCAATTTGCAATCAATGTAATTATAATACTTTTGATTCTTCAAATCAACACAAAATCCCCCTTTAAATGCATATAAAAGTTATTTTATTCGTAATTATGTGCAAAATGTTACTCCTGAATTTTTGCAAATACACAAATCATCTGCACGAAAGCCCTAAATACTGCAATTCACTTGATTTATTTATTCATTTTTGGTATAATTAAAGGGTATTTGATTTATAAATTTAATTTCAGGAGGGGCATAATGACAACAAACAACATAATAGTTCTTTGTGCGTTTATAGCTTATATGATTATTATGATCGTAATAGGCTTTGTTTGTTCAAAGGGCAACAAGAACAATGAGGACTACTTTCTCGGCGGCAGAAACCTCGGCAGTTGGACAGCCGCAATGTCGGCACAGGCATCTGATATGAGCGGTTGGCTTTTGATGGGACTTCCGGGTGCTGTATACCTTGCCGGCACAGGCGAGGCATGGATTGCCGTAGGACTTCTTATCGGCACAATTCTCAACTGGTACATTGTTTCGGCAAGACTTCGTAAATACACAATTGTGGCAGGCAACTCGCTCACTATTCCGAGCTTTTTCAAAAATCGCTACCGTGACCATAAAAACATAATTAAGATTGTTTCGGCATCAATCATCGCAGTTTTCTTCACGGTTTACACAGCGTCGGCATTCAGTTCGGGCGCAAAGCTTTTTGCAACGCTCTTCTCGGACAGCGCAAGCGGTGACGAAAACTACAATCGTGTTTATGTTATCGGTCTTATCGTTGCCGCAGTAGTAATTCTTGTATATACATTTATGGGCGGTTTCAAGGCAGTTTGTACAACCGACCTCATTCAGGGACTTATGATGATTGTTGCAATTCTTTCCGTTCCGGTGCTTGCATATGCAATTCTCACATTTGACACAAGCTTCAGTTCTGCACTTGCCGCAAAAGGTGTTGAACAGCCTGCTCAGTTTCTTAACTTCTTTGTAAACGGTGACGGAACTCCTGTTTCGGCTGTTTCGATTATTTCAAATCTTGCGTGGGGACTCGGTTACTTCGGTATGCCGCATATTCTCGTCAGATTCATGGCTGTAAAGAGCAATGAAGAAATCAAAAAGTCAAGAAAAATTGCTGTTGTTTGGGTAATTATTTCACTTACTGCATCATGCCTTATCGGTCTTATCGCAAGAGGCTATCTTACAGCACAGCTTGACGATGCAACAAGCGAATCTGTATTCATCAGAACAATCCAGCAGCTTTTCTCAGGCAACGGCGTTCTTATCTTTATCGGCGGTATTTTCCTTTGCGGAATCCTTGCCGCAATTATGTCAACAGCAGACAGTCAGCTTCTCGTTACTGCGTCGGCTGTTTCGGAGGATCTTTACAAAGGTGCTGTTAAAAAGAATGCAAGCGAAAAGAGTTCGCTTTTGGTCGGCAAAATTGCAGTTGCAGTTGTTGCTGTAATCGCATTCTTCATTGCACTTAATCCTAAATCAAGCATTATGGGACTTGTTTCGGATGCATGGGCAGGATTCGGTTCGGCATTCGGACCTGTTGTTCTGTTGGCACTTTTCTGGAAACGCTCAACACTTTCGGGTGCAATCAGCGGTATGGCAACAGGCGCTCTGACAGTTATCATATGGGACTATATTCCGCTTGTAAACGGTCAGACGCTTTATGCGGCAACAAATCTTTATTCACTTGTTGTAGGCTTCGGACTTGCGCTTATTGTGAATGTTATTGTTTCTCTTCTTTCAAAAAAGCCGTCAAAAGAAATCATGGACGAATTTGATTCAATTAAAAATATTGAAGTATAAAACGCAGGGGCAGTCGCTTTATAACGACTGCCTTTTTTTGTGTCTGAATTTAATTTTTCTCGAAAATAAGAAAAATAAGGCATGGAATATCACAAAAATCAATTGAAATGTGCAAATCTTTGTAGTATAATCTATCGTATTGTTTGTTACTATTTTATTTTTCAGAAAAGAGATTGATATGAAACTTTTAGAAGACAGAATTCTTAAAGACGGACATATTGGTGCCGACAATGTGTTAAAGGTTGACAGCTTTCTCAATCATCAGATTGATGTAAGTTTTATATGTGAGCTTGGGAAGGAATTTTACAGACTTTTCAAGGATGAAAACATAACAAAAATTCTGACAATCGAAGCGTCGGGAATCGGCATTGCCTGTCTTGCGGCTCAGTATTTTGGTGTTCCGGTTGTTTTTGCAAAAAAGACAAAGACAATCAATATTTATTCTGATACATACAACGCAACCGTCCACTCATACACTCATAAAAAGGACTATGACATAGTTGTTTCAAAGGAATTTTTGAGTAAAGAAGACAATGTGCTTATCATTGACGATTTTCTTGCAAAGGGCAGCGCCTTAACGGCACTTCTTTTGCATTTCTCCTTGTCAATCGTGATGCGGAACAAGGCAAAGCGGGAGA
>ENA-UPWU01000840-UPWU01000840.1-human-gut-metagenome-genome-assembly--contig:-NODE-840-length-13577-cov-10.998889_pt1 | contig 13577 bp, 8 predicted proteins | sample MGYA00250058_ERZ773392 | MGnify/ENA primary metagenome ERZ773392 (study PRJEB29103, sample SAMN06112084) | human gut metagenome | biome: human gut; feature: ankylosing spondylitis patient; material... | reverse complement strand
GCAGACCACGCCGGTGCACGAGTACGATGCGGCGACGCACCAGTGGGTGGAACTTTCCGCCGAAAAGCGCCAGCAGATGGCGGCGCAGGCACACAGCCCGATTGCGACGTTCGCGGACAGCGCGAATAGCGCGGAAAACGCCGCAGGTATCCTCGATACCTACGTCAAGGAAGGTTCTACGCAGAACTTTTCGCACGACGAGCGGCTGTGGATCAGCAACACGAATTACTACGGCAACCGTTTGACCTACTTGAAGGTGGTGGATTTGCCGCGTCTGGGTGCGAATCACTTCATCACGTCCGCGAAGCTGTGCGTTCGCAACGTCTACGCGCCGACGGCAGATACCGCCATCATGTGCAAGGAAGTGCTGGAAAACTGGGATCCGGAGACGATTACTTACGCGACGCAACCCAAAGTCAGCGGCGTGTATCAGGACTACTGCCGGGTGCTGAAAAATCAGTATTCGTGGAAGGAGTTCGATGTCACCAATCTTGCGCGCAAGTGGTATTTGGGCGAAAATCACGGCGTTCAGCTGAGCACGCCCGAAAGTGAAAGCAGCTTTTCGCAGCTGCATTCGAGCGAAACGGCGAATCAGCCGTATTTCGTATTGGAGTACGCGAGCCTTGCGGGTCTGGAAAGCTATCTGACTTACGACCATCAGTCTGCGGGTTTGGCAGGGACTGGCAGTGTCAGTCTTGTCAACGGCAACCTGATTTTCTCTCACGCGGACACGGCAATGAACGGCAATCGCCTGCCTGTCTCGATTACGCACTATTACAATTCTTGCGACAGCGACAAAGACGAGTTTGGCATGGGCTACGGCTGGCGGACTTCGCTGCATCGGACGCTGCACAAGGTGCTGTACAATGGCGAAGTGGCGTTCGTGTATACGGACGGCGACGGCACGGAACACTTCTTTAAGAAGAATAAAGATGACCAAAAGAAGTATTGCGACCAGTCGGGTTTGTCTCTGACGCTGGAAGTTGGGGACGAGAACATCACGATTACCGATAAGGGCGACAACGTGATGACGTTCCCGCTGGTGAGCGAGATGCCGACGGAGGATGCGCCGGAAACCGCGAAGGTGCTGATTCAGAAGATTCAGGATGCGGTCGGCAATGAAGTTACGGTGACGGCATTGGCAGACTCTCCGTTGAAAATTGCGTCTGTGACGGACGGCGCGAACCGAGTTACGACGCTTCATTACACGGATGGTCGGTGCGACCGGATTCAGACACCGTGGCAGGATGCGGAAAATTGTGTCCGTTTCAAGTACGAGAACGGCGCGCTGGTGAAAATCCGCCATGAAGATAACCGCGCGAGCGAATATGTATATAATGAAGAAATCGGTTACCATTTGCTGAAAAAGGCATATGGTGCAGACGGCGCTTTTGTGGAATATGCGTACACGAACACGGGCAAAAATCGCGTTGACGGACTGCCGCACTGCATCACCCACGCAACCGTAACGGGCATGAAGAATGATGAAACTCTGACCGCGGCGAACGTTTCGTACACCTACGGCAATCATATGGCGATGGTCAAGGATGAAATTTCCGGCAAGACGCTGCGCTATCACTTCAACGATGACGGCAATCAGGTCAGCGTGGATGACGAGCTGGGCTACGCGATGTACACACGCTACGACCGCACCGACGACAACGCAAATGCGCCGATTAACCACGCGACGGAACGCTCCCGAATGCAGCGGGTTGTCCGAAACCTCCTTCTTGACCCGATGTGCGAAGAAAACAGCAGCGTCTGGGAGAAAAGCAGCACCGGCACGATTACGCGCGACCAGTCTACGCGGCAGTTCGGTCTCGTCTCGTATCGCCTAACGATTTGGTCGAGCGACTGCGTGTATGTCCGTCAGGCGGTGACGCTCACGCCGGGCAAGTCGTACACGCTGTCGGGATATGTCCGATCTGGCGGTCCGCACGGTGTGATGCGCGTTGCGTACGCGGTGGGTAATGAGACGTTCACGCTGGATTCCGAGCCGGGCAAGGTGTGGGAAAAGACGGATAACATGCCGTATGAGCGCGTGTCTGTGTCCTTCACGCTGCCGGAGAATGCAGAACCTAAGGTTTACTGTATGGCGTACTGCGACATGCAGAACGGCTTCGCGGGCGGCAGCTGCTGGTTCGATGCGATGCAGCTGGAAGAAGGGCTGACGCTGAATCACTTCAATATGGTTCAAAACAGTGACTTTTCTGCGGTCGGCACGGACGGCAAGCCGAAGGCATGGACGATTGGCAAAAATGATGCGTCTTATGTTGAAGTGCTGCCTTTAGACGCGCCGAAGGATGAATTTCACGCGCCGGACTGCCTGAAACATGGCAATACGCAGAAAATTCGTCTGGCAGGTCGCTATGACCGCACGGTAACATACTACCAGCAGTTCCGGCACTACGGCAAAATCGGCGACCGCTTCACGGTGGGCGGCTGGTGCAGCTCGTTCGCGAAGAAGAACGATCCGGACAACTACATTTACTGCCGAATTACCGTTTTGTTTACGGCAGGAAACCCGGACAATGCGAACTGCTACTGGGCAACTGGCGGTTCGGCAGTGTTCAATGCGGAGGAAGGCAACTGGCAGTTCGCGAGCGCGGGCATTGTTGCGCCCAACAACTGCACCTATATCCGTGTGGTCTTGCAGATGAATCGGCAGATGAACTTTGCAGACTTTACGGGCATCTACCTGTACCCGGAAGCGTTTGGTACGCAGTATATTTATGACAAAAATGGCAACCGCAAGACGCGGAAGATGCTCTACGGCGGCCAAGAGAAATCCGAATTTGACGATGCGGACAACCTGACGAAGCACACCGCCGCGGGCCGCACGGTATCCAGCACCTTCCATTACGGCGACACGGAAGAGGAGCAGAAGAAGCATCTGCTGCTGAAAAGCATTGCGCCGCTGGGCAGCGTCGGTACGTTCACTTACGATGCGTTCGGAAATCTGCTGACGAGTCAGGTGCAGAATGCGGATACGAATCCGAGTTACTTCATCCGCGGCGAGACTTCGTACACGGATGACGGCAATTATGTTACCGAGCAGAAGGACGCGCGCGGCAAGATTGTGCGCACGGAGACTGACCCGCAGCGCGGCACGACGACGAGCGTGACCGACGCGAAGGGGCAGACGGTGGAATACAAGTACGACGAATTGCGTCGAATTGTAAAAACTTCTGCAAAAATGGGCGCAAAAGAAGGAATTCAGACAGTACATAACGAATATACCTATGACGTAAAGCGTGGGAATCTGGTCGAAATCCGTCACAATACGGACGGGAACGCCGCGAACGACGTGGTGTACAGCTTCGAGCAGGACGCGCTGGGTCGCCAGACGGCGGTCAAGGTCGGGAATCAGACCTTGTCGCAGAGCCAGTATCAGAACGATCCGACGAAGCCGAATTTCGGCACGTTGACCGCGACGACTTACGGCAACGGGGCGAAAATCAGCAGTCGGTACGATGACTTCAACCGCGTGACGGGGGTGGTGTACGGCGAGGAAACCGCGCCGAGATATGAGTACGACTACAACGCGAAGGGTCAAGTGGCACGAGTCCGCGACAATCTGCTGAATCGGACGACGCAGAGTGAGTACGATTTGGCGAATCGTCCGGTGCGCGTGAAGACCGCAGAAGCTGGTCTGCATGTGTACACGGGACAGGTCGCATACGACAACGTGTACGGCAACCTGAGCGAATTCACGGAGAAAGTGGGTGAAAATCGACAGGAATTCGGGACGAAATTCGGCTATGATGACGAAAATCGTCCGACATCGCTGACATACAGTGCGAGCGGCAAGGAAATCGGGCAGAGCACGACGACCATTGACAAGCTGAATCGAACGACGTTCTCGGCGGTCAAGCTGGGCAGCAAGACGTTCACGAGCGAATACCATTTCGCGGCGGGCGGCTACGGCACCGGCAGCGTGACGAATCTCGTTTCGTCGATTACCCAGCCCGGCTGCAACTGCGGCTACGGCTACGACGACAACGGGAACATTGCGAGTGCGACGCTGAACGGCAAGTGGACGGGCTACACCTACGACGAACTTGGTCAGCTGATTCAGGTCAACGACCACAGCGATACCCGTTCCAGCAGTGATGGCACGACTTGGACGTACAGCTATGACCTTGGCGGCAATATCTTGCAGAAGCAGCGATTTGCTTACAAGGACACGACGAGTCCTCTGGAAACTGTTACCTATACCTACGGTGACGAGAACTGGCGCGACAAGCTCACGGCGGTCAACGGGAACGCTATTGCCTACGATGCGATTGGCAATCCGCTGAATGACGGGACGTGGACGTACACTTGGCAGAACGGCCGACAGCTGCAAAAGATGCAGAAGGCGGGCGTGACGGCGGAGTTTGTGTACAACGCGGACGGCTTGCGCGTGCAGAAAACGGTCAACGGCGTAGCGACGAAGTACACGCTGCACGGCAAGAATATTGTGCATATGACTTCCGGCACGGATGAACTGCACTTCTTCTATGACGCGCAGAACCGCCCGGCAGTGGTGGTGTACAACGGAGTTCCCTATGCGTATGTCAAGAGCTTGCAGGGCGATATTGTAGCACTTCTGAACGGAGCGGGAAATGTTGTCGTTAGCTATGCTTACGACGCATGGGGTGCGCCGATTGGCAAGAGTGGTTCGATGGCAAGTACGTTGGGGACTGTGCAGCCGTTCCGCTATCGCGGGTATGTGTTTGATGAGGAAATTGGGCTGTATTATCTGCGGAGTCGGTATTATAGCGCGGAAAGGTGCAGGTATGTTAATGCGGATAGTCTTCTTAGAACAAACCTTATCACGTTAAATGCATATCACTATTGCCGCAACAACAGCATCAGTTTTAGAGATGCGGGCGGTTACGAAGAAACTATCTCTTACGAATTTCCATTTGAACTGAACGGTGCGGCGATGCTGGAATATGTGCGTAAATGGTGGTCGAGAGAGCAAAGTGGACTCAATCCTGAATTCAACAGTGGTAGAGAAAAAGACCACTGTACTGCATTTGTTTCAGAAACGCTATATGCGGGAGGATATCCCGAAGATAATGAATGGTATTATGATATCTTTCGCATTTTTGTTTGGGCAAAAAATCTTAATTCGAGAGCATGGGGGGATGCGAAGAGCTTGTATGATAAAATGCTATCTGATGGTTGGCCAATGCGAGAAATTGAAACAGTTTCAGACTTGCAAGCGGCAATTGCGGATGGCTTCATTAATGAACCGTGCATTGCCTTTTTTAGTAATGATGCAGAAGGAGTTCATCATGCGGTTATTGTTGCAAACATTACAGAAGACAATGCTTTCTATTACGCTCATACAAATGATCGCAATGCCTATGAACCAGCTTCAGATGAGAGCAGTTTGGCGGGAGTACTTAATGATAGCGAGCGAATTGTAATTTTCAAAGTTACAAATTAAGCGTGCTACATATTATTCGTGCTTGACAGAGAAAGATGAATGCGCATTGATGCTGTAAATCAATCTCTTGTGCTGAGGAGGTAAAAATGAAGAAAATAGCAAGAATCGGAGTTGCACTCTTTGCGGTATTTGTATGTTTTCTTACGACCGTGTGTCTCTATATACGGTGGCAGGTTGAGGAAACAACTAAGAAAATTAACTTTTCGTTGATCGAAATTTCCGATGAAGTCCGTGAATTAAGCGTTGAAGAACGTAGAGAGTGGCGAGGGGATGCATGGAAAATGTCCGATGAAGAGTATGAGGTTTGGCTTGCAGAGAACGAACATTATTATATACTCTCATTTCAATGCTACTTCTCTAATCAATCGGACAGGAAAATTTTGCATTTGTCTTTGTCAGCTCCAGAAAATACAAATTATTGGTTCAATAGTTCATCACTTTCAGAATGTACTGGATATTTTATGAATGCACATAGAGAAGGAAAAAACACAATAAAAAATGTTCTTGTCCATGCTGAAAATAAAGAAGAAGCATTTGAGATTGTGAAGCATTCCCCACTGATGTACTTAAATGGTGAAATCAAAATCTGGTTTTGGCGTACTCAATTTCAGATTCCTTTGGGATAAAAAAAAGGAGATTCTTTAAGTCAGTTTGTTGCCATGCCGAGTTTGCGGCTACCTGTGTTCTATACATAGGTAGCCGATGAATTGATTCATATTTTCTGAAGCATACTTTACATAACAATAGTAAGTGCTTCCTAAAATAAACATCATAAAAATGCCATTTGATTTGCTGCTGTGTGCCGCTTTTCCTATGTCCGAAAATTTTCTTCATTTTCGCGTTTCAGAAACTGAAATTAGGCAGTACGGAAAGGCTTGCAGGAAAATTTCTTGCAAAAGCAGGGAAAACCTCTTCATATAGCGAACACTATTCTTGCCCAGCGATATTGTTGCAATTCTGGATGAGAATGGCAATACCGTCGTCAGCTACGGCTACGATGCGTGGGGCGCGCCGCTGTGGTGTACCGGTGAGCTGGCGGAGACGCTGGGCAAGGTGCAGCCGTTTAGGTATCGCGGGTATGTGTTTGATGAGGAGACGGGGTTGTACTATCTGCGGAGTCGGTACTATAATGCAGTAGTTGGAAGATTCTTGAATGAAGATGCGTTGCTAAACGGGAACCTATATTCGTATTGCAACAATGATGCGATCAATTATGAAGATCCGACAGGATTTATTCCTGGAAGCTTCTCCAAAGTATCTGTATCGTTTTGCATGGCGCTTTATACTGACTGCGATGCAGCTTCCTCAGTACCAGAATGTAGAGATTGTGTGGTGAATTCAAGCATTGAGCTACACGAGGGTGGCTACTATTACATTACACCTATTAATGATGTTGGATATGCTACTTCCCTAAAAGCGGGAAATGAATCGAAAACAACTGGTGTTAATATCTATAAACATAATACGAAAACGGGTGATCATGAATTCTATGTAGCACAATACATAGAAGGAGGATTCGTATTTGTACGTGACGATTATGTTGTAAAAGGCTCTCCATTGGCATTCAACGTAACCGCAACAGCAAGAGTAGAGGAGTATTTGTTTGGGAAGAAGGTCATTTCTACATATCATTCAGTACCTTCACAATATGTCAGAAATCTACAATATGCGCTTAAAGAAGCGATGGTATATTTCGGCGAAGAAAATGGATTGTATGATAAAGCAACGATAGCAGCTGTAAAAGCTTTTCAAAGGAATGCAAATTTAGATGTCGATGGAATGGTTGGAGAAAAAACCAAAGAAGCTCTGATTCCCAATGAAGGTCCCTAATCATTGCTACAAGTTCATAGAACGAATTTCTTACTGATTGGCGAGATGTGCGTCGCATCAAAGGAGGAGATTTCATGAAATTTATTCGCAGAATCCTTGTGTTACTATGTTGCTTGAGCTCTGTGCTGAATTGTGTGCCTGCAATTGCGACGGAAGTACACGATGGCTTTAATCTGTATCAGCAGCGATTTGGGTCTTACTACAGTATTCATGACATTCTGAAAAAACAGTTGCTTTATGATGAATTGGTGGAACGAGCAGAATCAACTGTTCAAACGTTGGAATGGATGACAACAATTGGTGAAACAACGATTTGCTTGCAGGAAGCGGTTAGTGATGGCTTTCAAACAATATTGCATTTTAAAATATCTGTTTCAGAAGAAAATGCGATTATCCGTCCGGCGTTTCTGTATTTTGATATTTATGATCCATATTATACGCAATTAAAAGAATATTCTGAAATTGTTTATTTTGTTGAATATGACTTTCTCGCTCTATCTAATCACTCAATAAGTACAAATTATTATGGAACTTCTAACAATGAGAGGGAAATGGACTATATTGTTGTGCTTGACAACGAAGACGAGCCCAATATAGAAACCTTCCGGGAACAGTGTATATTTTCAGTGATTCGATATGATCCAGATACCAAAAAAGCAACAACGCAAAAAACAGAGTCGATGCCTATCGAAGTGCAAATTCCCAGCAGTATTACATATTATACGTTTTCATTTCCGGAGGGAAATAATACAGATCTCTTGCAACCGATGGACTTCGTTTTCGTTGAAACTGCACTCAATGTATATTACAAGTTTGATCAGGAGGATCATTATTTTATAGCTGAAGATGGTCAGAAGTTTATTTGGCGTCTGCTTCTTAACGTGGATGATTTATCTTCGGAACTGCACGGTGTGCCATGGCACTACGTAAAACAGATTTGTTATAATGCAACAATGTTAAATCATGTGTATGGCGTCCCCGAAGTACTGTACTATAATTTATATAGTTTGAATGCAGAGCAGGAGACTACATTGCAGTTTGTGCTAAAGTTAGAAATGAAAGACACGCAGTATATTGTTACCGAGAAGATCATGCCTCAGAATACTCATATAGAGTAAGGTGGCATGATTGAAATGAACGAAGATGCTAACAGAGCAGTACTGTTGAGCTCAATGTGCAATAGTATATTTTCAAAATAGTTACGGGGTAATCTCAACATGATACAAGTGTTTGATATGACATCCTTTTTTTGCTCTCGGTTTAAGATTGCGATGCAACGCTTTCTCCTTCTGCAACTTCCAGTAAATTTTCCCCGAAGCGCTGGAGCTACATCGCTGTAAAACGGCAACCAACATCTGGAAAGTCGGCATTTTTAATTTTATAGTAAATGCGTGATGAGTATCTACTATAAAGTACGGTAATAGCAATGATTCTGACTTAAATAGGGTAATTTCTAAATCAGCCCGTCGCGTCCTGTGCCCCTCGCACAAGCCGCCGACGGGCTGGCCTTTATTCCCCCTCTACCTACTACACAGTTTCCCAACACACTACCAACAGGAGGCATTAACCATGAACGAACTTTTCCTTTCCGGCACAATTCTCACTCTTGCCAAGACACCCACGACAGGCGACACTTCGCACGTCGTCTGCCAGCTGCGGCATTCGCACCGCAATCATCAGCAGCAGGTGATTCACGAAACCTACATGGTTCATGCGTGGAATCGCCTTGCGGACTGGGCGGCGCAGACGCTGAAACCCGGTGCGCGGGTGTATGTCAAGGGCTATCTGACGCAAAAGCTGCGCGGCGATGTTGTTATGACAGAGGTCACCGCCGCGCAGTTCTTTGTCCAGAACCCTGCTGGGATGGAGGTGGAGAATCAGCTGGCAAGCTGATGAAAACAATCAGTGCTTCGTAAACAACGTTTGTATATACAGGATAAGAATGTAAAACGGAATGGCGGCGGCTTTCTTTCTGATGCGTCGCGCGGCATCGTTCACGGTACTGCGCTCCACGCCTAATACAGCTACAGCTTCTTCTGTGGTTTTGTCATTTTGGTAGTATTCCACATACACGCTGTGTTCCAGCGGTGTCAGGCGATTTTGCAGCTCGTCAAGAAATTCGACTGCTTCCGTCTGACTAAGCCAGCGCAGCAAGCTGTCTTGAACAGGCGTGGCGACGATATTCTCATTAAGCTCAACCACTTTGCCGACGTTGCGATGCTCCGTGTAGGCACGGCGATAAAGAGCCTTGCATTCCTTGGAACAGGCGACGACAAACCAACCGATGAGATTCTCATGGTACTCCAACTTTTCTTTTTTCTCCCATGCCTGCAGCATAACACGTTGGACAATATCCTCCGGCCCCAGACCGTGAATTGTCTGACCGTGCAGGAGGACACCGCGTGGCGGACTGCTCCGGCCTTTTTGCGTGGGCGTTTCGGCAGCTCGGCGGGTACTGCTATCACGGCAGCAACACCATGTTCCGCCGTTAGAGCAGCGCATCCGGCAGCCTGTCCGCCGGGAAACAAACCGATGGCGAGCCGCTCAAACCCGGCACAGCCGTCTACAAATTCAACGCCTCGGAGGGGTATCACCATGTCGGATTGTACATCGGCGATGGCGCGGTCATCGAAGCCAAAGGCACGGCGTATGGCGTGGTCAAGTCGAAAATCGGCGGCGGGTGGACGCATTGGGGCGAACTGAAAGGCGTGGATTACGCCGAAAAAGGAGAACAAATTGCAATGAGTGAAACGAAATTGGCGGTCGTGACGACGGCCTCCGGCAGCCTGAACATGCGAAAAACGGCGAGCAAGTCCGCCGAAGTGATTGCGAAAATCCCGCAGGGCGCGACCGTAACTGTTCTTATGGAAGCGGATGAGTGGTGGCGCGTGCAGTACAAAAACAGCACCGGCTGGTGCGCGGCGGAGTTCCTCACGAAACAGGAAAACGCGGATAATCAGGCGCGGATGAGCATCCAAATCGTCGATAGTGCCGGCAACGTGTTTGAACCTGTGGGTGATTTTACGGTGAAGGTGGCGAGCGCAGATGTGGGCGATTCTTGAACAGCTGCGCGACCATGCGACAACCATCGTTGGACTTGTGACGGCGCTGACGCTGATGTACAGCTGGTTTCGGAAGCCGATGAAGCAGCTGATTGCAAGGGAACAGCAGCAGGAGGAAGATCTTGCGATTCTGACATGGGCATTTTTGCAGAATGCGCATGACAACTATACGCGGCAGGGCTGGTGTACTGCGGCGGAAAAAGAGCAGGTGCTGAATATGCACAAAAGTTACGCGGCGAAAGGACGAAATCACCTGTCCGCAAGCTACGAGCAGGACATTCTTGCTCTGCCGGAAACACCGCCGGAAGGGAGGCGGGGCAAATGACGAAGCAGAAAGCATACGTCCAGTTCAGCAAACGAATTGTTTTTTGGTCACTATTGCAGTGACAGTGATTTCGCTGCTGGCGATGGTGCTGTGCTTTTTCCGCAGCGACACGGAAGCGCTGGTTAGCACGGTTCGGACATATATCAACTACGCGACGATTGTTTTCGCAGCGTACAGCGGCAACTCGGTGTTCGAGAAGTGGCTGACGCAGGGGAAGAGCAATGATACGCCTGGAGATACAGAGGAGAAGTAAGGTAATAGTGAGTTTCACAAGAGGGCAGCACATCAGCTGCTGTCATGTCTAAAAACGCGGATGCACACTTTACAAAAGTGTGATAGAATCATACCATCGAAAGATGCAGAGAAGCTCCCGCGCACGGCGCGAGGGGCTTTTTTCGTACCGTTCGATAGAAAAACGTGCGCAAGGAGCGCACAGAAAAGAAAGGAACCATATGAGTAACCAAGAAAACAATCAGAAACAGATTCAGTTTCCGGCTCAGCAGGAACTGAAACACCTCCGCACCCGTTGCGGCAAGGTGTACGCGCTGGGCAACAATCGTTTTCGGGCGGTTGTGCAGACCACGCCGGTGCACGAGTACGATGCGGCGACGCACCAGTGGGTGGAACTGTCCGCCGAAAAGCGCCAGCAGATGGCGGCGCAGGTACACAGCCCGATTTCGACGTTTTCGGACAGCGCGAATAGCGCAGAAAATGCCGCAGGTATCCTCGATACCTACGTCAAGGAAGGTTCTACGCAGAACTTCTCGCACGACGAACGTCTGTGGATCAGCAACACGAATTACTACGGCAACCGTTTGACCTACTTGAAGGTGGTGGATTTGCCGCGTCTGGGCGCGAATCATTTCATTACGTCCGCAAAGCTGTGCGTTCGCAACGTTTACGCACCGACGGCGGACACCGCCATCATGTGCACGGAAGTGCTGGAGGACTGGAATCCGGAGACAATCACCTATGACCACCAGCCGGATGTCAGCGGTGTGTATCAGGACTACTGCCGGGTGCTGAAAAATCAGTATTCGTGGAAGGAGTTCGATGTCACGAGCCTTGCGCGCAAGTGGTATCTGGGCGACAATCACGGCGTTCAGCTGAGCGCGCCCAAAAGCGAAAGCAGCTTTTCGCAGCTGCATTCGAGCGAAACGGCGAATCAGCCGTATTTCGTGCTGGAATATGCGAGCCTTGCGGGTCTGGAGAGCTATCTGACTTACGACCATCAGTCTGCTGGGCTGGCAGGGACTGGCAGTGTCAGCCTCGTCAACGGCAACCTGATCTTCTCCCATGCGGACACCGCAATGAACGGCAATCGCCTGCCGGTCTCGATTACGCACTATTACAATTCTTGCGACAGCGACAAAGATGAGTTCGGCATGGGCTACGGCTGGCGGACTTCGCTGCATCAGACGCTGCACAAGGTGCTGTACAATGGCGAAGTGGAGTTCGTGTACACGGATGGCGACGGCACGGAACACTTCTTTCAGAAGAATAAAGACGACCAAAAGAAGTATTCCGACCAGTCTGGTTTGTCTCTGACGCTGGAAGTCGGCGATGAGAACGTCACAATCACCGACAAGGGCGACAATGGAATGACGTTCCCGCTGGTGAGCGAGACCCCGACGGAGGATGCACCGGAAACTGAGAAGGTGCTGATTCAGAAGATTCAGGATGCGGTCGGCAACGAAGTCAAGGTGACGGCTGTGGCGGACGCTCCGCTGAAAATCGCATCTGTGACGGACGGCGCGAACCGAGTTACGACGCTTCATTACACGGATGGTCGGTGCGACCGGATTCAGACACCGTGGCAGGATGCGAAGAATTGCGTGCGCTTCAAGTATGAGAACGGCGCGCTGGTGAAAATTCTTCATGAAGATAACCGCGCAAGCGAATATGTATATAATGAAGAAATCGGGTATCATTTGCTAAAAGCGGCGTATGGCGCGGACGGTGCTTTTGTGGAATATGCGTACACGAACACGGGCGAAAATCGCGTTGACGGTCTGCCGCACTGCATCACCCACGCAACCGTGACGGGCACGAAGGACGGCACGACGCTGACTGCGGCGAATGTCTCGTACACCTACGGCAATCACATGGCGCTGGTCAAAGATGAAATTTCCGGCAAGACACTGCGCTACCATTTCAACGATGACGGCAACCAAACCAGCGTGGATGACGAGCTGGGCTACGCGATGTACACCCGATACGACCGCACTGACGACAACGCGAATGCGCCGATTAACCACGCGACGGAACGTTCCCGGATGCAGCGAGTGGTGCGCAACCTCCTTCTTGACCCGATGTGCGAAGAAAACAGCAGCGTCTGGGAGAAAAGCAGCACCGGCACGATTACGCGCGACCAGTCTACGCGGCAGTTCGGTCTCGTCTCGTATCGCCTAACGATTTGGTCGAGCGACTGCGTGTATGTCCGTCAGGCGGTGACGCTCACGCCGGGCAAGTCGTACACGCTGTCGGGATATGTCCGATCTGGCGGCCCGCGCGGTGTGATGCGCGTTGCGTATACCGTCGGCGGACAGGAAATTACGCTGGATTCCGAGCCGGGCAAGGTGTGGGAAAAGACAGACAACATGCCGTATGAGCGTGTGTCGGTCTCCTTCACGCTGCCGGAGAATGCAGAACCTAAGGTTTACTGTATGGCGTACTGCGACATGGCGGACGGCTTCGCGGGCGGCAGCTGCTGGTTCGATGCAATGCAGCTGGAAGAAGGGCTGACGCTGAATCATTTCAATATGGTTCAGAACAGTGACTTCTCTGTGACCGGTACGGACGGCAAGCCGAAGGCATGGACGGTTGGCAAAAACGATGCTTCTTATGTTGAAGTGCTGCCTTTAGACGCGCCGAAGGATGAATTTCATGCGCCGGAGTGTCTGAAACATGACAATACGCA
>ENA-UPWU01000837-UPWU01000837.1-human-gut-metagenome-genome-assembly--contig:-NODE-837-length-13601-cov-5.948610_pt1 | contig 13601 bp, 10 predicted proteins | sample MGYA00250058_ERZ773392 | MGnify/ENA primary metagenome ERZ773392 (study PRJEB29103, sample SAMN06112084) | human gut metagenome | biome: human gut; feature: ankylosing spondylitis patient; material... | reverse complement strand
ATATGGCGAAGTAACCACATAAGCAAAAGATAAGCATCGAAGATGCGGTTTTGCGCATGGGGTTCTGAATAGTTACTATATTTTTTATACTGGCAAAAAAGTCCCAACCCTCTATGGAGTTGAGACTTTCTTATAAGATTATAGATAATAGTGGATTTACATAGTCTGAGATGGCTTACGTACTGTGGATGCTTCCCAGGAAGTCTTTAAGATAGGACTTAAAGGCTTGTACAATACAAAAGTCAATACGGATACTGCTGCACCCTTAATGAGATTTAATGGTGCCACACAAAATGCCACGAAGGAAAATACATCTGTTACGTTTGCATTCAGGGCAGTTCCCATGCCAATCAGTGCATCCAGAGGCATACCATACATAACAGCAAAGGTTGGTAATAAATAAACTGCGTTAAATAATGTTCCAAAAATCGTCATCACTACAGTTCCTGCCACACAGCCAACGATTGCTGTTGTCTTACTCTTCCTGGCATGATAAATGATCGTTGCCGGAAGAATCATGGAGCATCCTACACAGAAGTTTGCAAGTTCTCCAACAAAAGCAGTAGAAGTAGGTTTCAGGAATAATTTGATGATGATCTTCACAAACTCTGTCAGAACACCTGCTACAGGTCCAAAGGCGAAGCCGCATATCAATACCGGCAATTCACTTGGATCTATCTTGTAGAAGGATGGAGCAAAAGGCATAGGCAGTTCCAGAATCATAAAGATACCTGCAACAGCAGAGAACATGCCGATCATTGCTACTTTTCTGGTAGTCAGTATCTTACTGTCGTTACCGTTCCGCTTATTAAGCAGCTTCTCAGCGATGACAGCAACTGCGACCAGAGCAGCTACAAGCGCCAGAAATTCCAGGACAAAGGTTACATTTTCTGCGATGTTCTTGATAAATTCATTCATTGTTCTAATCTCCTTTTCATTGTAAGGAAATTCTCCATTCTGTATAAACCGTTCTGCATGGTAAATCACATATATCATAAGTATATGACACAAAAAAGCCCCGAACTGTACTAGACAATTCGGGGCATTCCTAGCATATCGTAATAAACCTGTGTTAAAAACGATTCATTTTCTTCTCTCATCCAGACTTTACTGTCGGTTATGGAATCGCACCATATCAGCCATGCATAAGCACGGGTCGCGGACTATACCGCCGGTAGGGAATTACACCCAACCCCGAAGAATTACCTTATATTTTATTTATCAATACGCATTGTAAGGGATATTCTCTTTTTTGTCAAGTCTACATCCATAACTTTTACATCTACAATATCGCCAACGCTGACTGCTTCCAGTGGATGCTTGATGTATTTGTCTGTAATCTGGGAAATATGCACCAGACCGTCCTGATGTACACCGATATCTACAAATACGCCAAAATCAATGACATTACGGACTGTTCCCTTTAAGACCATACCGGGCTTTAAGTCTTTCATATCCAGTACATCACTGCGAAGAATCGGGGCAGGCATGTCCTCACGTGGATCTCTTGCCGGCTTCTCCAGTTCCTTGAGGATATCTGTCAGAGTGATCTCTCCAATGCCAAGTTCCTCTGCCATTTTCTTTTTATCTTTTACTCTGCGTTCCAATCCGTTCACAGCAGTCTCCTGCTTCTGTGCCGGTGCTGATTTCGTATCGACATCCTGAGCAAGAGATACACCTCCCATAGCTGCTGCCAGTGCTTTACCCATGGCTGTATTGGTGTTACGGATCACAACCTTCTTCTCCTGCTTCTTAGGCTTAGGCTGGGATGCTGTCTTGGCGGGTTTTACAGCTGCCTTCTTCTGAAGCTCCTTCAAATCATCCATGGACAGTCCAAGCTTCTCTAGAAGCTGCTCTGCTGCACCATAGGATTCCGGATGTACGCTGGTTGCGTCCAATGGATTATCACCGTCTGTAATACGCATGAAACCTGCGCACTGCTCAAATGCCTTGGGACCAAGCTTTGCTACTTTCAGGAGCTGCTTACGGTTGGTAAATCTGCCGTTAGTCTCTCTGTAGTCTACGATATTCTTGGCAATTGCCTTGCTGATACCGGAGATATACTCCAGAAGTGGTGCAGATGCGGTATTCAGGTCAACACCGACCTTATTTACAGAGTCTTCTACTACGCCGTGAAGCGCTTCACCCAGCTTCTTCTGGTTCATGTCATGCTGATACTGTCCTACACCGATGGACTTAGGGTCAATCTTAACTAATTCTGCCAATGGATCCTGTAATCTTCTGGCGATGGAAGCAGCACTTCTCTGTCCGACATCAAAGTTAGGGAACTCTTCTGTTGCCAGTTTGCTGGCTGAATATACAGATGCTCCTGCCTCATTTACAATGACATACTGAACAGGTGTATCCAGTTCTTTCAGTAATTCCACAATGACCTGCTCTGATTCACGGGAAGCAGTACCATTTCCCACTGAAATCAGATTTACATTATATTTCTTAATGAGTTTCTTTAACTCTGCCTTGGCTTCTTCTACTTTGTTCTGTGGCGCTGTAGGGTAAATTACCTTCGTATCCAGTACTTTACCTGTAGGGTCTACAACAGCAAGCTTACAGCCTGTTCTGAATGCAGGGTCCCATCCCAGTACAACCTTGCCAGCGATTGGAGGCTGCATCAGAAGCTGTTCCAGATTCTTGCCAAATACGGTAATAGCTCCGTCTTCTGCCTTCTCTGTCAGCTCATTTCTGATATCTCTCTCGATTGCCGGAGCAATAAGACGATCATAGCTGTCCTGAATCGCCTGCTGCAGTGCAGGTGTGGTATTCTCATTCTCAGCAGTGATTACTTTCTTCTCCAGGAAGCGGATAATCTGTTCTTCCGGCGCTTCAATCTTCACTGTCAGTATCTTCTCATTCTCACCACGGTTCAATGCCAGTACTCTGTGTCCTGCTACTTTATTCACAGGCTCTTCGAAATCATAGTACATTTCATAAACGCTCTGTGCCTTCTCATCCTTTGCCTGGCTGGTAATCTTGCCTTCGTTAAAGGTAGCTTCTCTGATATAAGCCCTATAATCTGCATTATCGGATATGGACTCTGCAATAATATCAAGTGCGCCCTGAAGCGCTTCCTTTACATTCTTGACTTCCTTCTCCTCGCTGACATACTGCTCTGCTTCTTCAATAAGTGGTCTGATTGTCTCCTGTGCCAGAATGATCTGGGCAAGTCCATCCAGCCCCTTCTCCTTGGCTACGCTTGCCCTGGTCTTACGCTTAGGTCTGTAAGGACGATACAGGTCTTCTACGACTACCATAGTCTCTGCTGCCTGAATCTTGTTTCTAAGTTCTTCTGTCAGCATTCCCTGCTCTTCAATACTGCTCAGTACCTGCTGTTTCTTATCTTCCAGATTACGCAGATAAGTCAGTCTCTCATAAAGATTTCTCAGTACTTCATCATTGAGAGAGCCTGTTGCTTCCTTACGGTATCGTGAAATAAAAGGAATCGTATTGCCCTCGTCTATTAATTTTACAGCAGCTTCCACCTGCCATTTTTCAACGTTTAATTCGTCTTTTAGTTTCAGTATGATATCCATTATCTTCCTGCCCTTCTTGTGTTAATTACATGCTTTTCATTATACCTAATCTTGTGGCGTCATTCAAGAAAGAATTGTTTTATCCGTTAAAAAGTGATAACATAATAGTATTGTTCATTCTTTGGAAAGGTATGGTTATTATGATGTCAAATTATAAATCATTCTCTGAGCTGAAACGTCTGGCAAGAGTCCAGCTTCAGGGCAAATACGGAACACTCATCGGCGCTTTGCTGATTCAGGAATTACTGGTATTCTTCGCCTCCGGTCTTCCGGCTGCCCTGCTGCCCGGTACAGATACGCTCAGTAATACTCTGTATTATATTGTGTCTTTTATCATTCAGCTTATTGCCGGGGTTCTACAGGCAGGAGTCAGCTTCATGTATCTGAAAGCCGCCTGTGGTATGGAGTTTGGTATCGGCGATATCTTCTATTGCTTCAGACATAATACGAATAAGGCAATCAAAATCCAGTTCGTTCTGGCTGTGATCAATGCCATTTGTATGCTGCCCTCCGATATTCTGACCTGGAAATATCCCATCACCTCACTGGAGGCTTATGATGAGATTATTATGATGTACAGCGTGGCACTCCTGTGTATGCTGGTATATGTCGTGATCACTCTGGCTTTTACTCCGGTATTCTATATGATGCTGGATTTCCCGAATTATACAGTGAAGGATATCTTCAAGAACAGTATTGAAGTTATGAAAGGCAATAAAATGCGTTACTTCCTGTTGGACTTGAGTTTCTTCCCACTGATGTTTGTCAGCGTCTTCACATGCGGTATCGCTCTTTTATGGGTTATTCCCTATATGAATATGACAAGTACGAATTTCTATCTGGATCTGATGTCCTGTAGGACAAAGCAGAATCAGGCAGATGAATTCTAACAGCCTGTAAAAAGCGGCAGATATGTTGATTGCTCACATACCTGCCGCTTTTCTTATACCTTGTTATTCCATATCTGCATCTGCTACAGGCTTACCACCTGTGCTCTTCCATTTCAGATATGCATTGATAAATCCATCTAATGCGCCATCCATAACAGCATCCACATTACCGGTCTCAAAGCCTGTTCTGTGGTCCTTTACCATGGTGTATGGCTGCATAACATAGGAACGTATCTGGTTACCCCAGCCGATTTCCTTGACTTCACCACGAATATCAGATAATTTCTCGGCATTCGCCTCTTTCTTCAAAAGATATAACTTCGCCTTCAACATCTGCATCGCCTTATCCTTGTTCTGGAACTGGGAACGTTCATTCTGACACTGTACTACAGTTCCTGTAGGGATATGTGTGATTCGGATAGCAGATGAAGTCTTATTGATATGCTGACCACCCGCACCACTGCTTCGATACGTGTCGATACGCAGATCATCTTCATTGATATCCACATCCAGATCTTCTTCAATATCAGGCATAACATCCAAGGATACAAAGGAAGTCTGTCTCTTTCCCTGTGCATTAAAAGGAGAAATACGCACTAATCTGTGCACACCCTTCTCGGATTTCAGATAGCCATAGGCATTCTCTCCGTTTACCTGGAAAGTAACGGATTTGATACCGGCTTCTTCACCATCCAGATAATCCAGCACTTCTATGGAAAAGCCCTTGCGCTCTGCCCATCTGGTGTACATACGATACAGCATACCTGCCCAGTCGCAGCTTTCTGTACCGCCTGCACCTGCATTCAGCTTCAAAATGGCATTGCACTTATCATATTCCTCGGATAATAAGGTACTGATTCTCAAAGTCTCAAACTTCTCAATGAAGCTGTCCATTTCCTCTCTGATCTCTGGAATCATCTCCGCATCATCTGCTTCATAACCCATCTCGATCAAAGTCTCAATGTCTTCATACTGTGTCTTCAGACCATTGCATTCTGATACCGTATCCTTGAGGTTTTTTAATTCTTTCATTTTCTTATTCGCACGATCTGCATTATCCCAGAATCCGGGATCTTCCATCTCACGCTCTAATTCTTCGATCCGCTTCTCTTTATCAGCGAGGTCAAAGTGAATCCCTCACTTCCGCTAATGGACTCTCATATGTCTGTAACTCCTGTTTCATCTGGTCGAGTTCTACCATCGCGTTCACCACCTTCTATTCACTGACTATTATGTTATGGTTATGCGTTTCTACCGCAGCACTGCTTATATTTCTTGCCGCTTCCGCAAGGGCATGGATCGTTAGGATATACCTTAACTTCCTTCTTAACAGGTCCCTTCTGCAGAGAATCATCTTTATTTGTACCAGTTACCTTGGCAACTTCTTCTCTTTCTACCTTCTGTTCTACCTTAACATGCAGCAGTAATCTTACAGTATCTTCCTTGATATTCTCTGTCATGGCATCGAACATCTCGTAACCGTTCATCTTATACTCTACAAGTGGATCTCTCTGACCATACGCCTGTAAGCCTACACCCTGACGTAACTGCTCCATGTCGTCAATATGATCCATCCACTTTCTGTCGATGACTTTAAGAAGGATAACACGTTCAATCTAACGGATAGCTTCCGGTTCAGGGAATTCTGCTTCCTTGCTCTCATAGAGCTTCACAGCCTCTTCCTTTAACTGATGCTTCAAGCCGTTCTTAGTCTTCTTGGTCACACGGGAAAGCGCAACAGGCTGAATCGGAACAATAGGAAGCAGCAGGGAATTCAACTCGTTGAAGTTCCATTCTTCTGCATCCATATCATCATTGATTGCCGTATCTACAGAGTTCTCTACAATATCTGTAATCATCTTGTAGATGGCATCCCTCATGCTCTCTCCGTTCAATACACGGCGACGTTCTTCATAGATGATTTCTCTCTGTTCATTCATAACCTGATCGTACTCTAACAGGTTCTTTCTGATACCATAGTTGTTGCTCTCAATCTTCTTCTGTGCATTCTCAATGGCATTGGTCAGCATCTTATGCTCAATCTCCTGGCCTTCCGGAATACCCAGTGTATTGAACATACTGATGAGCTTCTCGGAACCGAACAGACGCATCAGATCATCTTCCAGGGAAATATAGAACTTGGATACACCAGGATCACCCTGACGGCCTGCACGACCTCTTAACTGGTTATCAATACGTCTGGATTCATGTCTCTCTGTACCGATAATCATCAGACCGCCGGCTTCTCTAGCCTTGTCATCCAGCTTGATATCTGTACCACGACCAGCCATGTTAGTCGCAATAGTAACTGCTCCATGCTGTCCTGCATCTGCAACGATCTCAGCTTCCAGTTCATGGAATTTCGCATTCAATACCTTATGTTCAATGCCTTTTCTACGAAGCATGCCGCTGATCTCTTCAGAAGCTTCAATCGTAATCGTACCTACCAGTACAGGCTGTCCCTTGGCATGAGCAGCCTCTACTGCTGCCACGATGGCATTTAATTTCTCTTTTCTTGTCTTATATACGCTGTCCTGCAAGTCTTTTCTGGCGATTGGACGATTGGTAGGAATCGTAACAACATCCATTCCATAGATATCACGGAACTCCTTCTCTTCTGTCGCAGCAGTACCAGTCATACCTGCCTTCTTATCGAATTTGTTAAAGAAGTTCTGGAATGTAATAGTAGCAAGTGTCTTGCTTTCTCTCTTGACCTTAACATGTTCCTTGGCTTCAATTGCCTGATGCAGACCGTCTGAATAACGTCTACCGGGCATGATACGTCCTGTAAATTCATCAACGATCATAACCTGGTCGTCTTTTACCACATAATCCTTATCACGGAACATCAGATTATGTGCACGAAGAGCCAGTATGATATTATGCTGGATCTCCAGATTCTCAGGATCAGCCAGGTTGTCGATCTGGAAGAACTTCTCTACCTTAGCCACACCTTCTGCGGTCAGGTTGACAATCTTATCCTTCTCATTCACAACGAAGTCGCCTGTCTCTTCCTGCTCAATACCCATCAGGATATCCATCTTGGACATATCCTCAACATCATCACCACGCTTGAGCTGTCTGGCAAGGATATCACATACCTCGTAAAGCTTGGTTGACTTGCTGCTCTGACCGGAAATAATAAGCGGTGTTCTCGCCTCATCAATCAAAACAGAGTCCACCTCATCGATCAGCGCATAGTGCAGATCACGAAGCACGAGCTGTTCCTTATAGATGACCATGTTATCTCTCAGGTAGTCAAAACCGAGTTCATTATTCGTTACATAAGTAATATCACAATTATAAGCCTCACGACGTTCTTCCGGCTTCATATCGTTGAGTACGACACCGACTTTAAGTCCCAGAAATTCATGAACCTGTCCCATCCACTCAGCATCACGCTTAGCCAGATAGTCATTAACGGTAACGACGTGTACACCTTTTCCTTCCAATGCATTCAGATAAGCAGGAAGAAGGGCTGTCTGTGTCTTACCTTCACCGGTTCTCATCTCTGCGATACGTCCCTGATGCAGAACGATACCACCAATCAGCTGTACTCTATAGTGTTCCTGATTCAGCACACGCTTGGCAGCTTCTCTGACAGTAGCATAAGCCTCAGGAAGCAGATCATCCAGGGTCTCTCCTTCTGTCAGTCTCTTCTTAAACTCTGTTGTCTTACCGCGAAGTTCTTCATCTGTAAGCTTGCCCATAGCCTCTCTGTAGCTCTCGATCTTCTTAACAATCGGCTCGATTCGTTTCAGCTCACGCTCACTATGTGTACCGAATACCTTATCAATTATATTCATTTCCGACTCCAATCACTTCTAGTATTACCATATAATGACAAATATGTTTGCAAGCAATCATATCTGCCTTAATTTGCATGGCTCTGAATATTTACCAAACTTAAATCACATTGTAACAGATTTATGCGATAAATTCAATGTTTAAGAAGTAAACAAATTATGAAACCTCGGTCTTTCTATATATTTCCTTAACAATCCTTGACCTTATATTCTTAAAGTGTTATTATTTTAACAAGTGGGTGGATATGTCTCCGCCCAAAACTATGCTAATAGAAAGAAATATGAGGTGTTTCAAATGAGCAAAGGATTTGATGATTTACTGAAAAAGGTATCAGCCTGCGATAAAAAGAAGGTCGCTGTAGCTGTTGCCGAAGACGCTCCCGTTCTGGAAGCCGTACATGCTGCTAAGGAAAAAGGCATTGCTGATGCAATTCTGGTCGGTGATGAAGCAAAGATCAGAGAAGTAGCTGCTTCCATGAATATGGACCTGTCTGATTATGAAATCGTAAATGAGCCGGATCACGTTGCCGCAGCCCACACTGCTGTCAGCCTGGTACATGATGGCAAGGCTGATATGTATATGAAGGGGCTGATCGACACAAAGAACTTCTTAAAAAGCGTTTTGGATAAGGAAGTTGGTCTGCGTACAGGCAAACCACTCTCCCATGTATGTGTATTTGAAGTAAAAGGCATCAACCGCCTTCTGTTCTTATCTGATGTAGCATTTATGACATATCCTACTCTTGAGGATAAGGTTGCTATCATAAACAACACCGTTAAAGTCTGCCACGCCTGCGGTATTCCTAACCCTAAGGTAGCTCCTCTTGCTGCTGTTGAGGTTGTGAATCCAAAGATGCCCTGCACAGTAGATGCCGAGGCTCTGACAAAGATGAATGATAACGGTGAGATTACAGGATGTGTCGTTGACGGGCCGCTTTCCCTGGATATGGCTATTGATGAGGAAGCTGCCAAGCATAAGGGTGGTGCGGATCGTAAGATTACCGGTGATGCGGATGTACTTCTGTTCCCGGATATCCACGCCGGCAACCTCGTATATAAGACTCTGACACATCTGTGCGAAGTAAAGAATGGTAATATCCTGACCGGTACTGCTGCACCTGTTATCTTAACATCCCGTTCTGATACATGTGAGACTAAGCTGTACTCTATCGCACTCGCAGCAGTTGTTGCAGAAGAATTGAAGAAAACAAAATAAGGAGGATTTACTTATGTCATACAAGTCATTAATTATCAATCCCGGCTCCACCTCCACCAAGATCGGTGTATTTGAGGACGAGACATTATTATTTGAAGAAACACTGAGACATTCTACAGAAGAAATCGCACAGTACGCTTCTATCGTAGATCAGAAGGATTTCCGTAAGAACATTATTGTAAACCTGTTAAAAGAAAAGAACTTCGATATGAAAGAGTTATCCGTTGTTGTAGGTCGTGGCGGTATGTTAAAGCCAATTCCAGGCGGTACATACAAGGTAACTGATGATCTTCTTAATGACCTGCGTATCGGCAAGCAGGGACAGCACGCATCCAACCTGGGTGGTATTCTTGCAAGAGAGATTGGTGATGAATTAGGTGTTCCTTCCTTCATCGTTGACCCTGTCGTTGTAGATGAGTTAGCTCCTGTAGCCAGATATTCCGGCTGCCCTGAGCTTCCAAGAACCAGTGTATTCCATGCTCTGAACCAGAAGGCAGTTGCCAAGAGATATGCAAAGGAATCCGGTCAGAAGTATGAAGACCTGAACCTGATCGTTGTTCATATGGGCGGCGGTGTATCTGTAGGTGCCCATAAGAATGGTAAGGTTGTAGACGTATTCAATGCTCTCGATGGTGATGGTGCATTCTCTCCTGAAAGAGCTGGTGCAGTTCCTGTAGGTGCTCTGGTCAAGATGTGCTTCTCCGGCAAATACTCCGAGAAGGAAGTATACAAGAAATTAGTAGGTAACGGCGGTTTCAACGCATACCTTGGCACAAACGATGTTCGTAACGTTACTCAGAGAGTCAACGATGGTGACGAAGAAGCCAAGATGGCATTGGATGCATTCCATTATCAGGTAGCAAAAGACATCGGATCTATGGCTTGTGTTCTGGAAGGTAAAGTTGACAAAATCATCTTAACAGGTGGTATTGCCTACAATAAGGTTACCTGCGAAGCTCTGCAGAAGATGTGCGGCTGGATTGCTGATTTCGTAATCTATCCTGGTGAAGATGAACTTCTTGCACTTGCACAGGGCGCACTTCGTGTCTTAAAGGGTGAAGAAGAAGCCTGCATTTACTAAGTATAAATTATTATCCCTACGACATAAAAAGGTTCGGCAGTTTAATTTGCCGAACCTTTTTCATATTATTTTGTAACTATTCAGAGCCATGCAAATTAAGGCAGAATATGCTTGTTTACAAGCATATTTGACTCAATTTATATGGCGAAGTAACCACATGAGCAAAAGAAAAGCTGTGAAACAGCGATTTTGCGAATTGGGTTCTGAATAGTTACATTATTTTTTATTTTTCAAGAAGTGCCTTAAGGTCTTCTTCAGGTGTTGTAATAGGTGCAATCTGGAAATTGTCTACCAGATACTGCAATACATTCGGTGAAAGGAATGCCGGCAGTGATGGACCTAAGCGGATATTTTTAATTCCAAGATGAAGCAGGGTCAGCAGGATACAGACTGCCTTTTGCTCATACCAGGAAAGTACAAAGGATAATGGTAATTCGTTGACGCCACAGTTAAATGCACCTGCAAGAGCTACTGCCACCTGAATTGCACCATATGCATCATTACACTGTCCCATGTCCATGATCCTTGGAAGCCCGCCAATCTCTCCAAGCTGTAAGTCATTGAAACGGTACTTGCCACAGGCAAGTGTCAGGATAATACTGTCTGCCGGTGTCTGCTTCACGAACTCTGTATAGTAGTTACGTCCGGGCTTGGCACCATCACAGCCTGCCACCAGGAAGAAATGGCTGATTGCGCCGGCTTTTACAGCTTCTACTACCTTATCTGCATTGGCAAGAATCGCATCATGACCAAATCCTGTGGTCACTTCTTCTCCACCATTGATACCATGGAATCTCTGTTCCTCACGATAACCGCCAAGCTCCAGAGCCTTGTTGATTATGGGTGTGAAGTCTTTCTCCTCCCCAATATGAGTCGCACCGGGGAACGCCACTACTTCTGTTGTATAGACTCTGTCTGCATAGCTTGCCTTGGGTGGCATGAGACAGTTCGTTGTGAACAGGATAGGAGCAGGAAGATTGTCAAATTCCTTCTGCTGATTCTGCCATGCTGTACCAAAGTTACCCTTTAAGTGAGGGTATTCTTTTAATTTAGGATACGCATGGGCCGGCAGCATTTCTCCATGGGTATAGCTATTAATGCCTTTTCCGGCTGTCTCCTCCAGAAGAAGCTGCAAATCCTTCAGGTCATGACCTGTTACTACGATAAATGGTCCCTTCTCAACATGCAGGGAAACTGTCGTAGGCTGTGGCTTACCATAAGTCTGCGTATTCGCCTGGTCCAGTAATGCCATACATTTAAGATTAATCTCTCCTACCTTCATAACGGTAGGCAATAATGTCTCCATAGTGCCCTCTGTATCGACCTTGCAGAGTGCCTCGCAGAAGAACATATTCACTTCCTCATCAGAAAAACCAAGCATCAGCGCATGATATGCATAGGCAGCCATGCCTTTTAATCCGAATAAAATAAGAGATTTCAGGGAACGAATATCTTCATTGGCTCCCCATATCTTATTGAGGTCATAATCATTCGTCTTTCCACAGGGGGAAGCACAGGATGCGCACATAGGTGATATGGCATCCTTTGCAGCATGGGTAAGCTCAATCTGTCTGGTGATTGCCTTTTCATCAAAGCTTACATTAGTCAGTGTGGTAAACAAACCTTCAATAATCGCTCTGGAAGCCTGCTTCTGCAGATATCCTGCATTCTCAACGGCATGTGCCAGCCCGATGAGCGCTCCTGTCAGTTCATCCTGAAGCTGTGCCACATCTGCGGTCTTACCGCAGACACCTATAGCACCTGTACATCCTGCGCAGCCCGCAGTCTGTTCACATTGATAACAAAACATTTTATTGTCCATAAATCCTACCTTTCTGTTATATGAATTATTCGTAACTATTCAGAACCCCATGCGCAAAACCGCATCTTCGATGCTTTTCTTTTGCTTATGTGGTTACTTCGCCCTATAAATTGTGTCAAATATGCTTATAAATAAGCATATTCTGACTCAATTTGCATGGCTCTGAATAGTTACAATTATTCACTTAAAATGTCGCCATTGATTGACAACACAGTTACTTTGCATGGAATGTCTTTTCCGCTGTTGGCAATCGCCTTCTGTACTGCATAGGTCATGCCGCCACAGCATGGGACTTCCATTCTGACTACGCTGATGCTGCGAATGTCGTTGTTACGAAAGATTTCTGTCAGCTTCTCAGAATAGTCAATTGCATCCAGCTTAGGGCATCCGATCAGAGTAACATGTCCTTTCATGAATTTCTCATGGAAGCCGGCATATGCATATGCAGTACAATCTGCCGCGATCAGCAGCTTGGCACCGTTAAAATAAGGTGCATTAACCGGTGCAAGCTTGATCTGTACCGGCCACTGCTGCAGACGGGACACTGTGGGAGCAAAAGCTGCATCGACTGCCTTGCCTGCCTGGAGTGCCGCTTTATTCGCCTGTACTGCGGCTTCATCATAAGGTGCTGCTTCTCTCTCTACGAAAGTAATGGCATTGGTAGGACAGGCTGGCAGACAATCTCCCAGACCGTCACAATAATCATCCCTCATGAGTCTGGCTTTGCCATTTACCATGCCAATAGCGCCTTCATGACAGGCAGATGCACACGCACCACAACCGTTACATTTATCCTGATCTATATGGATTACTCTTCTCTTCATTCCTCTTCATCCTTTCTGTAATTTGGGAATCGTTTATGTTTTGTATTTATGAGTGCATTATAGTATAATAATTGCTACGTGTATGTTGGAAATCTAACAAGTTTGTGTTTTTTATGGTGGAATTTTATGGATGAATATATTTTTTTATTAAAGAACTCTGCAATTTTTGCAGGAGTAAAAGAAGATGAGGTATTGACAATTCTGCATTGCCTGAATGCAGTCAAAGCCTCAAAAAAGAAAGATTCTTATATATTGCGGGCTGGTGAACACACTGACTCTATGGGAATGCTGCTTTCAGGCAGTGCCCTAATCGTGCAGGAGGACATCTGGGGACACCGCAGCTGCAGCTCTTGCCCATTTAGTTTCATCATACTCCTGTGCAATCAGATGTTTTCCATCGAAATTTACCATATC
>ENA-UPWU01000828-UPWU01000828.1-human-gut-metagenome-genome-assembly--contig:-NODE-828-length-13697-cov-4.300147_pt1 | contig 13697 bp, 15 predicted proteins | sample MGYA00250058_ERZ773392 | MGnify/ENA primary metagenome ERZ773392 (study PRJEB29103, sample SAMN06112084) | human gut metagenome | biome: human gut; feature: ankylosing spondylitis patient; material... | reverse complement strand
TGGACGAAGATCTGGATGACATACTCACAGAGATATGTGAGAAACTCTCCACCGGACAGGTCGGAGATGGAAAAATAATGGCAGTCAAGTATGTGTTTGTTACTGGTGGTGTTGTATCAGGACTCGGTAAGGGTATTACTGCTGCTTCCCTTGGTCGTCTTCTCAAAATGAGAGGCTACAAGGTGACCAGTCAGAAATTCGACCCATATATCAACATTGATCCCGGCACAATGAATCCCATTCAGCACGGCGAGGTGTTTGTAACGGATGATGGTGCTGAGACCGATCTAGATCTCGGACACTAGGAGCGTTTTATTGATGAAAGTCTCAACAAGAATTCAAATGTAACAACCGGTAAGGTTTACTGGAGCATTCTTCAGAAAGAAAGACACGGTGATTTTGGCGGACACACCGTCCAGGTTGTTCCCCACATCACCAATGAGATAAAGGACAGATTTTACAGGAATCCCGATGCCAAGGGCACCGAGGTTGCCATCATCGAAATAGGTGGTACTGTCGGTGACATAGAGAGCCAGCCATTTCTTGAGGCTATCAGACAGTTCCAGCACGAGGTAGGTCCTAACAACTGCATCATGATACATGTTACCCTCATTCCTTATCTCAAGGCTTCTGGAGAGATCAAGACAAAGCCTACGCAGGCCAGCGTCAAAAATCTTCAGGGAATGGGAATCCAGCCGGATATACTTGTATGCCGTTCTGACCTTCCTCTGGATCAAGGAATAAAAGACAAGATTGCTCTGTTCTGTAACGTTCCAAGCAGAAATGTCATTCAGAACCTTGATGTAGACGTATTATATGAGGTCCCTCTTGCAATGGAGAAAGAGCATCTCGCCGACGTTGTCTGCGAATGTCTTGACATGGAATGTCCCCCACCAGATGATCATGCATGGAAAGAATGGACAGATATGATAGATGCATGGAAACATCCAACCACCTCTGTGAAGGTTGCCCTTGTTGGCAAATACGTTTCACTGCATGACGCATACATATCAGTTGTGGAATCCCTGAAGCATGCTGGAGTCGCTAACAAAGCTGAGGTTGAGATCAAATGGATCGATTCCGAACTCGTAACCCCGGACAATGTTTCCGAGCTGCTCGGCGATGTGGATGGAATCATCGTTCCTGGTGGATTCGGCGACAGAGGTATCGAGGGCATGATCACTTCCATTAATTACGCTCGTACACAAAATGTTCCTTACCTTGGCCTCTGCCTCGGAATGCAGCTTACCATAGTTGAATTTGCAAGAAATGTACTTGGCTATTCAGATGCACACAGCTCAGAGTTCAACCCAAACTCATTCCATCAGGTCATACATATCATGCCAAACCAGCACGATGTAACAGACCTCGGCGGAACTCTCAGACTGGGTTCTTACCCTTGTGTACTTGCAAAGGATTCCAAGTCGTACAAGCTGTACGGAACAGAATACATCCACGAACGCCACAGGCACAGATATGAGGTCAACAACGATTATAGACAGGCTCTCTCAGACAATGGAATGGAGCTGGTCGGTCTCTCACCTGACGGACACATCGTTGAGATGATCGAGATTCCAGATCATCCATGGTTCATCGGAACCCAGGCTCATCCTGAATTCAAGTCAAGGCCAAACAAGCCACATCCTCTTTTCAAAGGATTTGTAGCTGCCTCTCTTGAGCACATGAACAAATAATTTTATCCATTTCATATATATATATGCAAAAAAAGAACAGGCAGTACCATTGGTTAATAATACTGTCTGTTCTTTTTTAGTATTAAACTATATAGCTGCTGCCACAATATCACCTAGGTCTGTGATATCCCCAGGTTCATTAAATCTTACTCTACAATATCCAAAAGATCCTCAAACCGCTGTATAGATGCATCCTTATCCTCGACCTTACCAAATCCATATGCGGCATGGATAAACTTTATGCCTGCGTATCTTGCGCTGTCACAATCGCCCTGTATATCTCCCACATACGCAGCATCAGTTATGCCGTTCTTATCCATAAGTATCTTTATGCTCTCGCCCTTTGATACCTTTGTATCACCCCAGCACAGAATATCCTTAAAATATCTGCCAAATCCATAATACTCAAGGAATGCTTCTATATACCCACTCTGACAGTTGCTCACTATATAAAGCCTGTGCGCTTCTGATAACTTTGCCAATGTATCCTCAACGCCATCATAGAGTTTTCCTCCATGCTGCCTAAGATAGTCATTCTCATAATCGCCACAGGCATCCACAAGTTCCATCTGCCTCTCCTCTGGAAATTCACCGAACATCTTTCTTGCTATGGCATCCATAGGCATGCCCATAACCGCCTTTATGTCAGACTCAGTCACCACCATGTCCACATCAGACTTCTCCTTAAGCACCTCAGTCCAGGATCTCGCCACATTCTCAGCACTGTCCCACAGTGTTCCATCCATATCAAATATAAGTGATTCTACCTTCATTCAAATTCCCCATCTCTTATTCCAAAATATGATCAACGCCCTGCTTGATAATCGTAACCACATGCTCGTCTGCCAATTCGTATATGATATTCTTACCTGATCTTCTGCTTTTTATCAGCTTTGCCTGCTTAAGTACCCTGAGCTGATGCGATATCGCTGATGCATTCATTTCTAGCCTGTCCGCTATCTCACCGACACTCAGCTCCTGCTTGAGCAATGCGAACATGATCGATATCCTTGTCGAATCTCCAAATACCTTGAACAACTCTGCAAGATCCGAGAGATCTGAGCTTTCAAGTTCATACTCGCCAAAATCTATCATATTTTCACCTTGTCCTTTCCGTATATGAACATAAACGCTTCTTCTGAATAAAACAGACGAAGCGTTATATCTGTGCCAATTGAACAATTATTCAAATGTAAATGTACTACAGTCAATCAAAAGTGTCAAGTATCTCACAGTTAATCTGATTTTTCAGAATAAAAATTCCTTTTGCAGTACACACTTACATTGTAGGAATATATAAATGCGTCTTATTATGGCGCAGATAAATTTGGGAGGTCTACAATGAAAACACTTAACTGTATATGCCTGACGCTTACAATAATCGGCGCCATTGTATGGGGCATCATAGGTCTGTTCAGCTACAACATCGTGGACGGTATATTTGGTTCCGGCACAGCATTCTCGAGGATCATATATACACTGGTGGGAGTTGCCGGATTGTACACCATATCTTTCTACTGGTTTCTCGACAGAGATCAGTAATAATACTCATCAACATACAGAAAATGCCCACAGATATATTATCTGCAGGCATTTTTTGATGTTGGATCATATGTTGTCCAAGCTTACATATTAACACTATATTTCGTAAATCTCACCATAAGATCTCACTGACTACCATAAATCCTATACACACTGCCAGTGAGAGCACAAGTGGAATCGAGATTATCCTTGGTCTCCGGATCTCTGAACCATCATCTGCAAATCTCATTTGTCTCCGGAACATTCCCAAGACTTCATCCTTCCTGCAATTGATGACCGCAAGGGCATATAGAAGGGCAAATGCTACGCATAACCCACCGACCGCAAACGGTGTCATGCTGACTATAGTTATTATGAGTTGCTTTGTCGTTACGATATTTTCAGATGCAGACTCCGCAACCTTTTTTAATGAGCTGTCATGATATAGGAAATAGCCTATACAGACAGATATCTCATTAAAGCAAAAATGCGCCAACATAGTCGGCAGTATGCTTCCCGTTACCTCCGCCAGAAGTCCCAGCATAATTCCCAGAACCACCGCATATGCCATCTGGTTAAAGTTCATGTGCATTGCACCAAACAATAATCCGGATACAATAATCGCCCACAGACGGCTGCTGTACCTGTAGCTGCCCAGAATGACTCCTCTGTATGCGAGTTCCTCGACTATACACGGTGTGAGCGCCATAAGTGCCGTTGATACCCAGAATGGGTACTTAGCCACAAGGCCTTCTGTCAGCTCCGTTGTGGCACTATCCACCCACAGGAGACTTATGGAATTGATGACCGACATGGCAGGTTCAAGTGCAAGTACAAAAACCGGCACGATAAAGATCGCCGACCAGTGTGTCTTTCTTATCCTTAAGGTTTCCCTGATATCACACCTGGTTATGCTTATATATACCAGAGTTGGAATAAATATCATTCCCTGGCTGATAAGCAGGTTCTGGATCATTGATATCCTTCCCCCAAGTCCGCTCAGCATCAGCACTGCAAGGACTATCAGGTACACCCCTATGAGCGATGCGAAAAACCACGTCGCACCCTTTACTTTCTTTCTTGCTTCTCCAATTTCCATATCTTACTCTACCACTGCTATGGCTTCTATCTCGATCAGAACATCCTTTGGAAGTCTTGCTACCTCAACACATGAACGTGCCGGGAAATCACTTGTAAAGAATTCCTTGTATATATCGTTTATCTTTCCGAAATCATTCATATCCTTGATAAATACAGTTGTCTTTACTACCTTTTCCATTGATGAACCTGATGCCTCAATAAGATTCTTCAGGTTGCCGATTGCCTGTCTTGCCTGAGCCTCAACATCTCCCTGAACCAATGTATTTGTCTCCGGATCGATAGGTATAACACCTGATGTAAATAACATTCCATTCACAAGAACAGCCTGTGAATATGGGCCTATTGCTGCCGGTGCCTTTGGTGTACTTATAATTGTCTTCATGTCAACATCCTCCTGTTATTATTTTATAATTCTTTCATAATATATCTGAATATAATTCTAAAATATCATGTCGCCTACCGGCTCCATGTAGGCATTCGCATTATGACGGTTTGCGCAAGCGCAACAGTCGCAATGCTCATTATATCATATTCAAATATCATCCGTGCTGTCTGTCTCCTGCTCTGCCAGCATAGCATGCCAGTTGTTTCGTCTTCCACCGCTGCTGCGGGTGAATTTGACCTTTCCAGACCTATTTGGAACAGTTTTCCCTGCAAATTCTTTTCTGCTGCTTCCCTCCGGCTTATTTCTGGTCTTTGATATGTCTCCTGCATACGTCTGTCCAAATGATTTCTGAGTTTTTTTCCTCTTTACAACGTCATCCTTTGTCGTTCCTTTTGCTGCAAGCTCTTTTCTCTCCTCCTCTGTAAGTAGCTCGATATTATTCTCAGTTATACGGATCAGACCGTCTCTGAGCAGCTTGCCCACCGCCATCTTGAACGATCTCTTGCTTATTCCAAATTCCTTCTCAATGACTGATGTGTCGGCTTTATCATTAAATGGCAGCACGCCGTTATAGGACTCTATTATGTTAACTATCATCTCCGCATTCTCACGAGTCTGTATCTTTGCTGGTTTCTGAAGCGTGAGATTGAGTTTACCATCTTCCCGGACATCCGCAACCCTTCCCTGGATCTTATCTCCTGGATATATTGCACTGTGAATCTCCTTGCCAGGTACGAGTGCCGCATATTTGTTGTCGACTGCGACAAATGCTCCATATTCCGACTTGTACTCTATCACTATGCCTGATATCTCATCGCCCTGCTTATATGGAGATTCGCAACTAAGATATTCATAGACCTTCATTGATACGCACAGTCTGTCCGACTTATCCGTATACATTCTCACCAGATACTCTCTGCCTTCCCTGACTGGTCCTGACTGCTCTTTAAATGGAAGAAGTATGTCCTTCTCAAGTCCCCAGTCCATGAACGCACCTATCTTGGTTGTTCCAACGCACCTGAGCACTGCCATCTTCCCCATAGTTATATATGGAACCTTAACCGTCGCAATTATTCTGTCATCCGAGTCTCTGTACACGAACACATTTATATGTTCCCCAATCTTCGCGCCGTTTGGAACCTGTTTTCTTGGGAGGAGTACTTCCCTGTCGTCATCAGCGCTTCCGACGTACACGCCAAAATCTCTTTCTCTCTTGATAACCAGATCGTTCCATTCACCTATTCTTATCATCGTTATACCGTCCTCTTATTATAATCTGACCGTACCAGTGTTTTCTCTATGCCCTGAGTTCAAACTGGACAACACACTTTACCCGGTCCTCCTCGTCACACAAAAGTATCTGTACATACTTTCCATCACGAGCCCTCTTTACTACTATAACATCATCCTTGACATATTGCATCTTATATTCTGCCCTGACCGCTGTAATATCTGTTATATCTTCCACATATTCCTGTGCAAGAGCTATATAAGCCTCGTTGTTCATATGATTGTTGGAATCTATCTGATACGACATGACATGCCGTGTATCCACCTTTGTATATTCATCCCAAAGTTTTATCTTTCGCGGCGCATATTCCATATCTATTGCAGGTTCCATCGGATAAGCCTCTGCAACCTCCTGGTCTATCTTGACCGGACGCATGCTCTCAGTATCAACATAACTCCATATCGATGCTGCCTTGACAATCCTGTTTCCTTCACCATCAATCACATCTATGTTTCTAAATCCGAGTGATGCCTTGAAATCATAAGCCCATGTGCGAACCTTTATCTGCTCTCCAAGCTCAGGATATCTATCCACCTCTATCTGCCATGATATCAAAAACCATGCTCTGTTATGTTCTGCAAGGTAATCAAGACCTATTCCGACCTCCTCCGATTGAAGGATAGCGCAATCCTGAAAATAGTTGGCGATGGTCGCCATGCTCGATGTCTTTCTTCCGCCTGTCTCACTGTATCTAACTATCGCGTCATATGAATACATTTATGTTCTACCCCCGATGCAATTTCTATATAATTTTATACCCTATTTTTATCTACTCGACAAGCCAAAACAGCCATTCTGAAGGCTTACAAATTTTTTTTAAATTTTTTCAAAAAAACACTTGCAATTTTCCGAACAATAATATATACTACCATTTGTTGAGGCAATGGGCTATCGCCAAATGGTAAGGCACTGGACTCTGACTCCAGCATTTTCAAGGTTCGAATCCTTGTAGCCCAGCTCTTAAAAAGACTTGAGATCATATGATTTCAAGTCTTTTTTATTGTAATGACTTTATATATCTCAAAATATTATATTTTCAATTTATCTGTAACATATCAATACACTGTATACCCCATTTTCTGATATCCATATATACAAAAATAGAGACATGTCGGAAGGCATCGACATGTCTCTATTGTCCTCAACTAGTATATGATTCATATAGGAATCGGCTTATAGTATTTGTGGAAAATTCAATCCCGTAATAAAAATGTAACATATTTTTAAATTACTTGCAATAGTTTTTTCCAGTTTTACAAAGTATTTATATACAAAGCAGACGAGCCGCGTTTTCCCCCATTATCTTTTTTCTCACATCCTCGGGAAACTTTAATCCCTCTATATCTGAGATCGCCTCGGACTGATCTGACCATGGGCTGTCGGTTCCGAAGAGTACACGGTCATCGCCATGCTTCTCCACTATTGCCTTGAACATATCGGAATCCATAAGTTTCCATTTGTGTACTGCTCCATCCCTGTACTGTATATGTCCATATGAAAATGCCGTATCCAGATATACATCCCTGCCACACAGCCTGTCCAAAACGTCCTGCCACATCTGCCACCCACCCATATGGGCAAGAACAAGCTTGTCCGGCTGGACCTCATCCAGCACCTCCTCCGTCATTGCCGGTGTACAGTGCACCACTTCAGGAAAGCCTATATCCTGCCCTGCATGAGTGACCACGATAAGTCCTAGCTCCGTGGCATAGCTTATTATCCTCTTGTATCTTATATCGTTGAAGAACGCCCCCTGATAGTCCGGATGAAGCTTTATCCCCTTAAGTCCTTTGTCTCTTATATCCCTGAGTATCTCTTTGTAGTTGTCGTTATCCGGGTGTATACCGCCAAATGACCACACATGGGTGTCCGCAAACTGTTCATTCTCCACCTGTGCTGATTCATTTATATGCTTATACTGTTTCGGCGAAGTGGCAACAGGAAGCACCACGGATATATCCACACGTCTGTGCTCCATATCACTCTCAAGACCCATGAGTGTTCCGTCTGAGTGCGGCACAGTTCCGGATCTTCCCGCAAGAAGCTCCACAGTCTTCGCCGCTATTTTATCCGGGTATGTGTGTGTGTGAAAATCGATTATCATTGTCAATCACATCCTTCGTTTATATTTTTGTTTATATTTTTGTTTATATTTTCTGATAATTATAACATTTCAACTAATCCATTGTACAGGGTTGAAAAAGATCGAAAATTCGTTTATGTTTATTGATGGTATTTTTATTGGAGGAAATATGAGCAAACGAAAAAAGAAAATGACAGTAAAGCAACTACGTGCCCTTGTGGCATTTCTGGTTGTAATAAATATTATATTGCTGATTTGTGTTCTCGTGCTTGGAATATTTCTGGCAAAGGCAAACTCCGGCAAAGCCAGACAGCAGACTGTGCGCCTGAAAAAAGCAAATGATACATATACCGTATGTGTGGATGCCGGACACGGCGGAAGCGATGTGGGAGCTGTTGGACTCGATGGAAGCTACGAAAAAGATGACAATCTCCGGCTTGCCCTGAAGGTTGCTGATGCCCTTGAAAAGAGCGGTGTCAACGTGGTTCTAACAAGATCTGATGACAGCGATACACAGCTCGCTTCAAGATCAGTCATAGCAAACAAGGCGAAAGCGGACCTATTCGTATCCCTACACCGCAATTCAACCGCAACAGCCAATACCACAAAGGGGATAGAGATATGGATACATAGTTCAGGTTCTGAACGCAGTTACGCGGCGGCAGACGACATCCTGACTAACCTTGAGGAAGTTGGCATAACCGACAACCGAGGTGTGAGGATTGGAACCCAGGGAGACAGTGACGACGATTACGCGGTGATCCGTGACACGGATATGACAAGCATGATTATAGAGATGGGATTTATGACAAGTCAGGATGATCTGGACTACTTTAACGAAAATATTGAAAACTACGCCAAGGCAATATCCAACGGGATTGTGGAATGGCTCAATGAATATGTTGAATAACTCTAACAAACATAAATATACGAAACAAATAAAACCTTGCATCACCCGTTCCGGGAAATGATGCAAGGTTTTATTTGTTCCACATCTTATATTCTCATCTTGTATTCTGTATCTAAAATATCATACGAATATACATCACTCGCTTATTACCGTCCTGTTACGTCCAGACTCCTTTGCCTTATAAAGCGCTGAATCAGCTCTGTTAAACCAGGCCTTTGAGCTCTCACCCTTGATGTACTCTGCCACACAACAGCTACATGTGATTCCATCCTTGTTCATAAAATGGAAATAATAACATCTGAACTCTGTTCTTATGTCCTCTACAATATTCATGACCTTTGATAGTTCCACATCATGGAACAGTATGACAAACTCCTCGCCGCCGTATCTGAACGCAAGCCCCATATCCTTAGATTTCTCTTTCATCATCTTGCAGAGAGCCTTGATGACTATATCACCGTTGCTATGTCCGTATGTGTCATTTACCTCCTTGAAATGATCTATATCAAATATAGTCACATACGACTTGGCTCCTGTCTGCTCGGCACGTTCTATCTCCTTCTCCAGACTGTCCTCAAATGAACGTCTGTTGTAAAGTCCCGTCATCGGATCTATCATAAGCTCACTCATGAGAGTGACCTGTCTGTTGTAGCTGCCCATTATAGAACTCATAAGTGCTTTTGTATGTGTGTTGACTATAACCACCATCACGCACAAAAGAATGATCAACAAAAGAAATATGCTGAGCACTCCGACCCAGTTAAGCCCCGCCACACTGTCAGTGTACTCAAAATGATACCTCACCATATCAATTACGGTTAGTATCGCCACCACAACACCAGACCATATGGTTAGTGACTGATCCGCAAACAATGCCGTGGCAACTATGGTTAAGATTGGCAAAATGATGAGTGGCAAAATGGAATAATATGTGAATGATATAACTCCTATAGACACGAATATCAATCCTATGACCACGTAATTTTTCTTCTCATTGGATATATTGTCCGCTTTGATCATAAAGTAACACACCACCAGTGTAATGATCTGTATGGCCATCGGAATAAATATGTATTCCAGCATATAAAGACCGCTGCCTATATTCTTCTCTACCCTATGAACCCCATACAATATCCATGAAAGCGCAAATGTAACACCACATATAGCAATGACCGTCCGCCATACAAGCAGCTGCCATCTTGCTTCTATATCTTCTTTGTACATATCATTCATAACCTTGATACCCCATGCAAGTAAATTTGTATACATTTTACCATACATGGTTTCATTTTTCCATCATTAATACATAAAATGGCGGGGTTTTTAATAACTAATTAACAAACCCCCGCCATCTTATTAGTTTATTATTATCATTTACAGATTATATCCAACCTCAAATGCCTCAAGGTTCTTCTCAACCGTCTTAGGTGGAACCGTATTCTTGATGACCTCTACCCATGCATCATGTGAAAAATCCATATGCTGAGCTGCGATACCTATGATAACTGTGTTGAATACCTTATTGTTGCCAAGCTTCTTAGCCTCATCCATGGCATCCACAGATATTACCTTATACTCCTTGCTCAGATTCTCTATGATTCCATCCGGATACTGTGCTACGCCTGTAACTACTGTTATCGGATCTATTCTCTGATCATTGACTATGATAACTCCATCCCTCTTCAGAAAGTGTGCATATCTGAGCGCCTCAAGTCTCTCAAATGCTATAAGCACATCTGCACAGCCCTCTTCAACGATAGGCTCATTGACCTTCTCGCCATATCTTACATATGTAACAACACTTCCACCTCTCTGGCTCATTCCGTGAACCTCTGAGAGCTTGACATCATATCCTGCTGCCGTGGTGATTCCACCGAGTATACGGCTTGTGAGAAGTGTTCCCTGTCCGCCTACGCCGACGATCATAATATTTTTTGTCTCCATGATTAGAACTCCTCCCTTTCTATAGCATCGAACTTGCATCGCTTCATGCACAGTCCGCAGCCTGTACAGAGTGTGTCATCTATACGGATGGTTCCATCCTCCTGCCTGATAACTGCAGGACATCCTGGCTTTAAGCACATACCGCACTTCTTACACTTCTCAGGTATTGCCTTGCATCTTCCTGTTATCTTAGTCGTCTTCAAAAGTACACAAGGTGACTTTGTGATGATGACTGATACCTCATCCTTTGCTGTCTCCTCCTTGATGAGCTTCTTAAGACCTTCTATATCAAATGCATTTATCTCATGGACGCTCTGGATTCCCAGTGCCTTGCAGAGATTATAAATATCAATGGCGTATGTAGGATCTCCCATCAGTGTCTTGCCTGTTGCGGCGTGATCCTGATGTCCTGTCATACCTGTTGTAGAGTTGTCAAGTATGATGACTGTTCCTGTACTCTGGTTATATACCATGTTCATGAGTGAGTTCACACCTGTGTGAAGGAATGTTGAATCACCTATGACTGCTACCCAGTTCTTGATGTAATCCTTGCCCTTTGCCTTCTCCATTCCATGAAGGGTAGAGATAGATGAACCCATGCAGACTGTTGTGTCAATAACACTGAGTGGCGCAACGGCTCCAAGTGTATAGCATCCGATATCTCCTGCTGCGTGTATCTTCAGCTCTGAGAGAACTGAGAATACACTTCTATGTGGACAACCAGGACAGAGGATAGGTGGTCTTGCTGGAACCTGAGCAGCCTCAGCAGTCTCAACCTTCTCGCCCAGGATTTTCTCCCTGAGCATGTTGGCACTGTACTCGCCCTGAACTGTGAGTAGTTCTTTACCGACTGCATCTATCCCCCACGCTCTCACCTGAGTCTCGATATGTGGCTCAAGCTCCTCGATGACATATACCTTGTCAACCTGTGCACAGAAATCCTCGATCATCTTTCTTGGAAGTGGATTTACCATACCAAGCTTTAAGACTGATGCGTTTGGCATAGCCTCTCTCACATACTGATAAGGGATACCACTAGTGATAACACCCACGCTCTTGTCCCTCATCTCAACTCTGTTGATCGGCATGTCAGCGCCGTCTGCTGCCATGTCCTTGAGTCTCTGCTCTACGAATACATGACGTGGTATAGCATTGCCAGGCATCATGACATATTTCTTTATATTTCTCTCATATGGCTTGTCAGGAATCTCCTGTCTGTCACAAAGCTCTACAACTCCCTGTGAGTGTGAGAGTCTTGTGGTTGTACGGAGCATTACAGGAGTATCATACTTCTCACTAAGCTCAAATGCATACTTTGTGAAATCCTTTGCCTCCTGGCTGTCTGAAGGCTCAACCACCGGAATCATGGCTGTTCTTGCAACAAGTCTTGAATCCTGCTCATTCTGCGATGAGTACATTCCAGGATCGTCCGCTGCAACAAGTACCATACCTCCGTTCACACCTGTGTATGCTGCTGTGAACAGTGGATCTGATGCAACATTCACACCTACGTGCTTCATCGACACTATGGATCTTACCCCAGCAAATGATGCACCAATAGCTACCTCTGTGGCAACCTTTTCATTTGGTGACCATTCTGAGTAAATGTCTCCTTTATACTGCACCATGTTCTCACTGATCTCTGTACTTGGTGTTCCAGGATATGCCGCTGACACCTTGACACCTGCTTCATAACAGCCTCTTGCAATGGCTGCGTTACCAAGCATAATCTTCTTCTCGCCCATGAATCTTACCCTTTCTGTCTATTTATTGATATTTTTAATTTATTTCGTCTAATAAGACACTCTAATTTGTTATTATACAAGAATTATCAATAAAATAAAAGAGTTTTCTCTAACCCTTGATTTTCTGAGTCTGACGTACCATATCTGCAAAATCCTGCCACTGCATATCGATAATGTCATCACTGTCGGATGAACTTCCCGTCTTCCCACTAACCAGCGACAGAACCATATCAAGATCTGCTGCTCCCGCGTACTCACTGTTTTTGAGGAGCATGCCATAAGCCGCCACTGCACTTGCCGCACTCATGTCAGCGGACATTCCGCTGTTGTAGCTGTCTGTCTTCACCACACAGCTCACAAGGTTGCTCTTATCTCCATCGGGGTCCTTGTATCTTATGTTCACTGTCGCAAGCTCACCTGCGTAGTTCTCTGCGTCAACAGATGTTGTAAACCAAGTTCCGTCAGAAAACATCCTATGTGATATCAGTATATTTTTAAATGCGTCCGGCAGCGAGTTAGCTATTTGATTTAACCGCACAGTTTTCATCGTCGAACTTTTGTAGCCACCTGATGTACTGTTGCTTGTATGCATCTGTCCGCTCCCTAACGCAGTATCCGGGACTATTAATATATGGGGTCTTTGTACTGATTCTTGATAACCTACACCTTTCCAGTAATTAATGTCTGCTATCCTGTATATCGTGCCATCCTTTTCCCAGTAGTCGCCAATATACAAACCGTCAAACGTTCCATCCCGGATTGCTGTCAGCTGTTCATCCGTGATCGATTCTCCCAGATGTTTACCCCGGAAGATGTTCCGGTGCATTTCCGGTGACAATCCAGTCATGTATGTGCTGACTGCCCGCTCCACCAGATCGGAAGAGCACACGTCTGAACTCAGTCACACTTGAATCTCGTATGCCGTCTTCTGCTTGAAAAAAAAAAAAAAAAAAAAAGAAACACCAGGAAGACCTACAACCATCGCAACAAACGAGACGATGATAGTAATCCCCCAATGAGGCT
>ENA-UPWU01000826-UPWU01000826.1-human-gut-metagenome-genome-assembly--contig:-NODE-826-length-13707-cov-5.387601_pt1 | contig 13707 bp, 9 predicted proteins | sample MGYA00250058_ERZ773392 | MGnify/ENA primary metagenome ERZ773392 (study PRJEB29103, sample SAMN06112084) | human gut metagenome | biome: human gut; feature: ankylosing spondylitis patient; material... | reverse complement strand
AGTGCATGTGCGAGGAATTCAGACGCCAGATAGCCGACCCGGATTTCGAGGGCTACTGCCACTGCATGCTGTACTACAAGAGCAAGTAAAGCCGCTCTGGACGATTTCCCGTTGACATAATAAGCAAACCGTGCTATACTTTAGTTATTAAAGCAGCACGGTTTGCTGCATATACAAGCGTATAGGGAAAACGGAGAGATCGCATGAGAACATACGAATATATTAACAGCGGCTGGCGGTTCAGCAAGGTCGGCGGGCTTCCCGAGGGAAGGCAGACTGAGCCGAAGTCCGACGACAACGGCTGGGAACTGGTGGAGCTTCCGCATACATGGAATGCCGCCGACTGCACCGGGGTTTCCGGCAGGGCTTCGGAATACTCCGAAGGGTACTACCGCGGCGCAGGATGCTACCGCAGGAAGGTAAAGCTGCCGCACGAGCAGTATCACGGAAAGCATGTGTTTATCGAATTTGCCGGAGCGAATACCACAACGGTGCTTTTTGTCAACGGAAAGAAGGCAGGAGTGCATGTCGGAGGGTATTCCGCATTCAGGTTTGACATCACGAAACTGGTAAAGCCAGGAGCAGACAATCAGTTCACGGTGTATGTCAGCAACGCAACGTCAGAATTCGTGGCACCCATAGGCGACTGCGGAGATTTCACGAAAATGGGCGGAATCTACCGCGCCGTAAGGCTCATCGCCGTTGACAAGCTGCGCATTGCACTGCGTGACAACGGTTCTTCAGGCGTGTACATAACAGCAAAGCCGGAAGCTGACGGCAGCGCGGAAGTACACGTGCTTGTAAAGCTGGAGAATGATTCCGCTGAGAAAAAAAACGCAACTGTCCGTGTGACGATATCCGGAGGTGCAGCGAATATTCAGAGAGAAGCAAAACTCACGATCGCACCTGGAGAAGCGTCTGCTGAGTTTTCACTGAAACTTACCGGCGCGCACCTGTGGGACGGAGTTCGCGACCCGTTCCTATACTCAGCGAAGATAGCCGTACTTTCCGGCGGAACTGCCCTGGACGGCGTTACGGAGCAGTTCGGCGTGAGGGAGTTCAGCATTGACCGCGAGAAAGGGTTCTTCCTGAACGGAAAGCACACTCCACTGCACGGCGTGAATTATCATCAGGACTCTCCGCGCGCTGGCTGGGCTATGACCAACAAACAGCGCGAACGGGATTACGCAGTAATGCGCGACATGGGCTGCAATGCGGTCAGAATGGCGCATTATCAGCACGCCTCCGAGGAATACGCGCTTTGCGATAAGCTTGGCATGTGCGTGTGGACGGAAATCGGCATAATCGGCAAGCTGTGTCCCGGCGAGCCTGCGGAGCCGCAGCTTTCCCGGGAATTCGCCGACAGCGCCATGCAGCAGTTAACCGAGATTATCGCGCAGACCTACAATCACCCTTCTGTGATGTTCTACGGAATGTCTAATGAGATCTACCAGATGTCGGACAGTATACACTCGCTCTATGAGCAGATGTACGATTATATAAGCGAAAACGGCGGCGGAAGAGCCGCAGTCTACGCTGACGCGCAGTTCTGGGGGAAGTTTTGCACGCTTCCCGCGGACGCAGTGGGTTACAACCGGTATTTCGGGTGGTATAAGGAAGCCGGAAGCGTGGAGCAGTTCCGCGAGTGGTTCGATAAGGCTCACGAGGAGCAAACACGTCCGCTGTGCATTTCGGAGTACGGCGGCGGAGGAGCGATATCCCAGCACAAGGACAACGTCAACTGGCTGACCGACATAGACCCGAATGGAGAGCGGCACTATGAAAACTATCAATCGAGGCTTCATGAGCAGATCTGGGCGCAGATAGGCAGCCTTGACTATCTCTGGGCGAAGCTGGTGTGGTGTATGTTCGACTTCCCGGCGGCTGGGCGCAGGGAGGGCGACACAGCAGGAATAAACGACAAGGGGCTCTGCACCCGCGAGAGGGTACCAAAGGACGCCTACTGGTTCTACCGCTCGGTGTGGAACAGCGAAAAGACCTGTCGGCTTACAGAAAAGCGCTTTACGGAGCGCCCAGCGAATGTTCCGGAAGTTCGTGCCTACGCCAACGCGGAACGCACTGAGCTGCTGCTGAACGGGAACTCCCTCGGATTTGGAAAAGTTCCGGACACCAGATTGCCGACTGTGTTTGTCTGGAAGGACGTTAAGCTCCGACCGGGGAAAAATGATCTGCTGTTAAGGGCGTTTTATTCTGATGGAACTGTGCTTGAGGACGGCGCGTCATGGGAGACAAGTTGTTAGTTTTATTGCGAAAAATGTTGTTTAGAGGCAAAACGCTGCTTGTGATAGAAAACTATAATTTAGCGGTGTAGTGTGCTTCCGAAACAGTCCACCGGACTGTTTCGGAGGAAAGGCTCAACAAAGACAATGTGTTGCTTGTGGGGGAAAACAAGAGTTTTCCCCCACACCCCTTTAGCGCTTCTTTGCTTTTAGCCGCGCTTCCGCGCGAAGTTACTGCGCGCCGGCGCGCAGAGTATCCGCACTCCGTGCGGAGTGTTTCGCCTGGCGGCGACGAGGGCGCTGCCCTCGACTCGCAAGGGGGACGCGTCCCCCTTGACTCCCGATTAGGGATTGCAGTAAGCGGAACATTCGCCGCTAAATTATAGTTATCTCAACCAAAACCTCAGCCCCATCACCCGCCAGTCTGCCGAATCAAAACAAAATCTGGAATTCCTATAAATTATCACTTGCAACAGCGCGGAATATATGCTATAATACAATACAAAGGCGCAAAGCCATAGAAAAAGAACAAGCAGAACAAAAGCGAGGAAATATACATATGATAAAGCTCATCGCAAGCGACATGGACGGCACCCTGCTCAACGACAGGAAAGAACTCCCCGGGGATTTCTTCGAGGTATTCGACGAGCTGGAGCGCCGCGGAATTAAATTCACAGTGGCAAGCGGACGCTCCTTCGACGCGGTTGCACACCTGTTCCCCGAGGAATACCGCACCCGCCTGGACTTCATCTGCGACAACGGCGCAAACGTTATCCACGAGGGAAAGCAGGTAAGCGTGACCCCGCTCGACCGCCCGACCTTCGAGCAGCTCATCAGGGCATGCGAGGACATCGGCGGGCTGCGCATACTGGTTTGCGCTGGCAGGGGGACTTATCACCTCACCGCTGACGCGGAATTCAGCGCGGAGATCGCAAAATACTACAAGAACCACATACCATGCGACGACCTGCTTTCCGTCGACGACGTGATCTACAAGCTCGCCGTCTGCGACATGAAGGGAACCCAGCAGCACGCCAAGCCCGCCATTGACGCAATATTCGGCGACCGGCTCAACGTGCAGGTTTCCGGTCCCATCTGGATGGACGTCATGGGTGCCGGGGTCAGCAAGGGAAGCGCTCTCAGGGCGCTCGGCAAGCACCTCGGGATCTCCGCTGATGACACTATGGCATTCGGAGATTTCTACAACGACGCGGACATGCTCCAGTATGCCGGCTGGAGCTTCGCAATGGAGAACGGCAACCCGGACATCAAACGCATGACCCGCTTCCTTGCACGCAGCAACAACGAAAACGGAGTACTACGTGCGATACGGAAGTACGCTTTACAGGAGGATTCGATCAAGTAATGAATATCCAGATATTTGGAAAATCTAAGTGCTTCGACACAAAAAAGGCGGAACGCTACTTTAAGGAACGAGGAATAAAATTCCAGTCTGTAGATATACTTTCTAAGGGACTGAGCAAGGGCGAACTCGACAGCGTTGTAAAAGCTCTGGGCGGGAAGATAGACTCAGTTATAGACGAAAATTCGAAGGACTACGCCGAGATAAAGTACCTGCTTGATTCGGCGAAGCCCGAAAAGCTCGAGGAGAACCCCAAGCTTTACAAGACCCCGATAGTCCGCAACGGCAGGCAGGCGACGGTCGGTTATTGCCCCGATGTGTGGAAGAACTGGGAGTAATTTATGCAAATAATTCTGATAGTAATTCTGATAATCTGTTCGGCGTACTTCTCCGCAACGGAGACCGCCCTGAGCAGCGCAAACAAGATACGCCTCAAACACATGGCTGATACCGGAAACCGCGCCGCAGAGCGCACCCTGAACATTCTGGAAAAGTACGACAAGGCGCTGACCACCATACTCATCGGCAACAACATAGTGAATATCGCGTGCTCGTCAATTGCGACGATACTTGCGATATCACTGGTCGGCGAGAAATACGGTTCGCTGGTGTCCACTATCGTGACTACAGTCATCGTGCTTATCTTCGGCGAGGTAATGCCCAAGAGCATCGCGAAGGATTACCCCGAGACAATCGCAATGCTTGCTTCCGGCGTTATTTCGTTCCTGATGGTTATTTTTACTCCGTTCTCGGCGCTGTTCATTCTGCTGAAAAAGGGAGTTTCCAAGCTTATGCACAGCTCCGATAAGGTCAGCATGACCGAGGAGGAGCTAAAGGTCATGATCGACGAGATCGAGGACGAAGGAGTGCTTGAGCAGCAGGAAAGCAACCTGGTACGCAGCGCGCTGGAATTCGACGAGATAACCGTCGACGAGATAATCACGCCGCGCGTCCGCATAACCGCCGTGGAAATAGGCGACGACGCCGCTTCGGTGCGGCAGAAGTTCCTTCAGGAGGAATACTCCCGCATGCCGGTGTACGAGCGCACGCTTGACAACATAGTAGGCATAATCGCTGAAAAGGAATTTTTCAAGCAGTACGAAAAAAGCACTGATTTCACGATACGCAGCATTATGCAGGAAACGCTGTATCTCCCGCAGATGCAGAAGCTTTCCGAGGTGTTCCGCACCATGCAGAAGCAGAAGTGCCACATGAGCGTGGTGCTCGACCAGCACGGAGGCACCCTCGGCATCGTCACGATGGAGGATATCCTTGAGGAGCTCGTAGGCGAGATATGGGACGAGAGCGACGAGGTGAAATCCCCTGTTACCATGGTCGGCAGCAATGTTTTCGAGGTTTACGGCGATGTTTCGCTGAATTCGCTCAGGCGCTTCCTGACCGCCCGGGACATTCCGGCGGAGATAGAAAGCGAGGCTCACACTGTGGCAGGCTGGGTGCTGGGGCTGTTCGGGAGCATTCCTAAAAACGGCGACATCACCCAGACCGACGACTTCATAGTAACAGTACTCGATGCGGCTGCGCTTCGCGTGAATAAGGTACGCATCGAGATAAAAGACAGGAAAGACGAGGATTGACGCATGCTAGAATTCAGATATGACACACAGCTCCTTATTGAAGGCGAGGGCCTTGACGAGGACGCGATAAACGAGTATATCCGCGCAAACTTCAAGGGAGATTCCCTGCTTGCGGTGGGCGACGACGAGCTTATCAAGCTCCACTACCACACGAATGAGCCGTGGAAGGTGCTTGAATACTGCGCCACCCTCGGTGAGATATACGACATCGTAGTCGAGGACATGGACAGGCAGTCCAGAGGGCTTAAAGGCTGATGAAAACAGTAATTATCGACAACAGCCTCTGCACGCTGCCAATCGCCGAGGGAACCTCCCCCGAGCTGATATGCCGGTATATCCACGCGCTCGCAGAGACCGGCGTGAAGTACGTTGAGCTGGATTTCCGCACGGTGATGAAAATGCAGGAGCTTCCCGACTGCGTAGAGTACATATTCCGGCTGGGAGATCCGATGTTCGCGCAGCTTACGCAGGCGTTCGATTTCAGGTATGTCGTGGTCACAATGCACGACATCAAGGACGAGATAGATGTCGGGAACACTCCGGTGATACTGGAGATACCCAGATTTGAAGGATTCAACCGCAAGCTCCAGGCGCTGGCGCAGAAATTCGTCTCCGGGCCTATTTCGATGATAAGGGTGCGCAGCAGCTTCGACTTTATGAATATTGAACAGGCGAAGGAGCTTGTATGGCGCTCAAAAAGTGCGTTTACGGTTCCGATAGACGTCTGCCCCATGGACGCAAAGAGGACGGCGCTGGACACTGCGCTTAAGGTCTCCAACGCGGGCGTTGACAGTATGACGCTGTGCATGGGCAAGTCAAAGAGCTACGCTTCGCTGGAGGACTTCCTGTTCACCATGACGATGGTGTTCAACAGCATGCCCAAGGAGTACAGCATTCCGGCGCTGTGCAAGGCGGAGGCGTACCACCGCATAATTTTCGGTCTGAAATCCGCCGACCGTATCACCGAGATAATGGAACATGTGGATTACGACATCTCGCACCTCACAAATACGGACACCGGCGACCGGGTAAAAATGCACGTCAGCCTGAAGGATCGCATGATGCTGCGCAGAAGCTACGTTTCGGCGCTCCAGCGCTTCGCCGAGGAAGAGGATATCCCGGAGGACATCGCGCAGGAGATATTCGACGCGATAGACCATTTTGACATGTCGCTGTACGATCAGATTTTCGTGCAGGACGAGAAAAACAAGATACTTAATTGAAATTCAAAGGGGCTGGTTTCAGTCCCTTTTGGATTATCCGGAAAGCTGGAGCATGGTCTTAACACAATAAAAATGGGCAGGCGCCGAGCCTGCCCATAATTCCGAATTATGAATTCCGCATTCCGAATTAAAATCAGTATCCCCAGTCCGCCTGGGTAAGGAAATTGCTGTAGTGCGTCACTGTGGAGGCGGTAGCCGCATGGAACGCGTTATTTGCGAACAGCACGTCGGTTATTCCGTTCTCCTGGAGGTAATCCACCGCATTATGCGTGAAGTACCGCATGTCTATAACCACGATCTCGTCAAACGAGCCCATGAGGTACGGCGGGAGCGCGTTTCCGTAGCTGTCCTTGAATATGGCGAGCTTCCTGCCGGTGCCAGCGTTGGTGCTGACCTTCACGATCTTCGCGTCGCCGCCCATGAACGTACAATACGCCATGCCGTTGCCGTCGCTGAACTTGATGAAGAAATCCGCATTGTACGGAGCGTTCGCGCCGACTATCTTTCCGTCCTGGAGAATGTAATCGTAGTAGGTCGTGGAGTATTCCACCGTTTTCGGAACGTAGTAGACGAAATCCTCCGGATTATTTTTCAGTACCACATCCTCGGTATAGCCGTACATCGTGCCGACGTAATCGTGCACCACGCGCTGCTCATATTCCGAAATATCCTTGAACGGAACCCCCGCAGCCTCGGCGAACGCCTGCGCCGCGTAGTAGGCTCCGAGCGGCGCCCAGTGATGGTCGGTGCGCAGGTAGATGTCCTCGCGGACGTGCTTTTTCAGTGCGGAATACGCGTCTACTCCGGTGGTGTTTTTCAGCAGGCTGTAAACGTAGTCGATGTTATCCTTCTGGCTGCCGCAGTACGCCTTGACCGACTCTGGGCTGTAGAACTCGCATGAGGTCGGAATTATCATCGTGTAGACGTTCACATCGCTGCCGAGGGCTTCCTTGAACTTATTCACCACCCCGGCGTACTGCTCCCCTACGGAGTAGCTGCCGCCGTAAAGCATGAGCGCCCGGGTGCCGACTACCGCGATGCCGTTGTTAGTGATGGTGACTGCGTCGTCCTCGTTGATGACCGGCTCTTCGGTGACTTCCACGGTTTCAGCCGGGGAGGCAGTCTGCGGCTTTGATGTCTCCGTATCCTGCGGAGCGCTGCTCTCCGCCGATGATACTCCGGAAGCCGGCTGATCGTCGGGTGCTGAGGACTGCCCCGGTACCGTTGTTGACGGCTTGCTGGTTTCGGACTGCACCGTGCCCACATTGTGGAGCCGTATGCCGTCCTGACGGAACCCGCGTAGCTCACGGAGCTGGGTCGACAGGTTCGTCACCTCGTCGCGGGCGGGAACCGTATCGCTGAACCACTCGGATATTCCCTCGGTAAATTCCCCGCTGAACCAGCTTTCCGCGGAAAGCTCCGGGAATTTTTTCAGCTCGCGCTTCTCTGTTATGCTCTCGGTGCTGCGCGGGAACACCAGCATTGCGATACCGATGGTCTCAAAGGCGGTCAGTATCGTCATGAGGTAAACTATATCGGAAACCCTGCGGCGCTTCGGCGTGCGGGGTTCTTTGTATTTCTTTTCGGGTCTTGGTCTCATTTTTCCTCCTTACTCAGAATCTGAGGTACAGGAACGGATTAGTGGTGCTTCCGATGAGCAGCAGCGTGCAGGATACCAGCAGAGCCGCAGCGCACAGCGTTTTGGCTCCGGTCAGCAGGACTTCCGCTCCGGCGCTTCCGTCGTACGCCGCCTTTTCGTAGATACTGCGTATACCCTTTCCGATGGGCAGGCAGCAGACGATCCCCGCGATGATGAGCCACAGGTTTCCGGTAAGCTCATTCTGAGCCACAAGGTTCCAGCCGGACGCCCCGCCGCCGAACAGAATACCGATGAACCCGCCCATTCGGGAGATATCTGTGAAGTAGAATATCACCCAGCCGAACACGATAATGAACAGGCTGTATATATGCAGGATAAATCCCGGTATCCTGTCCTGAATCTTCACGATGGTGTATTTTTCAAGCATTATTATCGCGCCGAAGTACAGACCCCACAGCACAAAATTCCAGCTCGCGCCGTGCCAGAGTCCGGTAAGGAACCACACGACCAGTATATTCAGCGGCTGGTGGCGGCGGTTTCCGCCCATCGGAATGTAGACGTAATCCCGGAAGAAGCTGCCCAGCGAGATGTGCCATCTCCGCCAGAATTCCGTAATGGTGCGGGTCACGTATGGGTAATTGAAGTTCTCGTCAAAGTGGAATCCCATGCAGCGCCCCATGCCGATAGCCATGTCGGAATAGCCGGAAAAATCGAAGTAGATCTGCATGGTGTACGCCAGAATGCCTATCCAGGCTCCGCCGGTGGAAAGCGAAGCGAAGTCTCCGTCAAGGAACGCAGCCGAAAGCTCCCCGAGCTGATTTGCGAGAATTACCTTTTTTCCAAGTCCGACAAGAAACCTGAATGAGCCTTCGGCGAGGTCGTGCATTGAGATGCTGCGGCGGTTTATTTCCGCGGAAATAGTGGAGTACCTGACGATAGGCCCGGCTATAAGCTGCGGGAACATTGAGATATAAAGCAGCAGCGAGAAGAAGTCTTTCTGCGCCCGGACCTGACCTCGGTAAACATCTATAATGTATGAGATCGACTGGAATGTAAAAAAGCTGATACCGATAGGAAGCGCGATACCGGGCTTTGGCACCGGGACGCCTACGGCATTGAGCGTTTCCGCCAGGAAGTCCGCATATTTGAACACCGCGATGATACCTATATTAAGGATAAGTCCGACGATCAGCGCGGCTTTTGATTTGTGCCTTCCGCCGTCGATGAACACGCCGACCACGTAGTTCATGAACACGCTGACGATCATCAGCGCGACGTATATCGGCTCTCCCCAGGCGTAGAAAATCAGCGAGAAAATGATGAGCACCGCATTAGAATACGGGCATTCGCAGCGTATCCGGGGCTGACCGTACTCCCGAAGCCTCCTCATTCTGGAGTGATCGCCGCACCGCCCCAGCGCGTAGCATATCGCCGCCGCAGGCAGGAATACATATATGAAAAACAAGTCTGAAAAGACCATGAAGCCCTCCGTTTATCTGTCTGTAAGGCACGGGCTGAATCCCCGCGCATTCCCCATTTATATCCATTATAATTATAACACTGCTAAAATAGTATGTCAATAGGCGGCGAAAAATAAAACACGAAGTCGTTCAGGTTTACAAACCAGGGAAAATGTGATATAATTATTTTGATATTTAAAATTTACGGAGGACAACATGGATCCAAGAAAACATTTCAGCGCACTCAACATAATACACAAGATAATCAGGGAGCGCGTCCAGCCCGGCGACTTATGCATAGACGCCACCGCAGGCAGGGGCAACGACGCTCTTTTCCTTGCCGAGCTTGTCGGCGAGACCGGGCATGTCACCGCGTTTGACATACAGCAGGACGCGGTAGACAGCACGAAAAAGCTACTTGAGGAGCACGGCATGACCTCCCGCACGGACGTGCTCCTAAAGAGCCACAGCGAGATGGACGAGGTATGCGAGGAAGGCACTGTATCCTGCATTACGTTCAATTTCGGGTGGCTTCCCAAGGGCGACCACAACATATTTACGAACAAATCCACCAGCATTCCGGCGATCGAAAGGGGGCTGAAGCTCCTGAAAAGCGGCGGCATTATGACTCTCATAATCTACTACGGCAGGGAGACCGGATTCGAAGAGCGCGACGCGCTGCTTGAGTACCTCCCTACCATCGACAGCAGCCGTTTCACCGTTATTGAGATGCCCTTCGTGAACCGTCCCAACTGCCCGCCGATTCCTATAATCATACTAAAGGATATGTAATACGCCAAATATTGACATATCACCTGATATGTGCTATAATAAAACGCAGGCGTTTTATTATAAATCAAAATGCCTCGCGCATACGTTCACCTTCGGCGAACTCCGCGCATATCGGCAAATTATGCCACAGCCTGGCGGCTATGGCATAATGAAAACGCAGGCGTTTTATTATAAATCAAAATGCCTTGCGCATACGTTCACCTTCGGCGAACTCTATTCATATTGTCAAATTATAACATATCATTACGGATATGCTATAATAAATACAACAAGTGATCTGGCCTGGTACATTGGAAAAGGAGATATTATGTTTTGTATGAACTGCGGTGCTCAGCTTTCTGACACCGCCAAATTCTGCGGAAGCTGCGGCACAAAGGTCGAGCTTCCCGACTTAGGCGTCCCGGCCGCCGCAGCTGCTTCAGTTCCGGCGAACAACTCAGCTCCTGCTGAGACAGCTCAGCCTGCACAGTCAGCACAGCCCTCTCAGGCGGCACAGACTATTAATCTCTCGAAGCAGGCTTCACCGGCGCAGACCTCAGGAATTCCGGCAATGAGTGCCGTTTCCGCGCAGACTGCTCCGACTGTGCCTACTGCCCCGACCGCTCCTGCGGTTTCCTCGTTTATCCCGAACGAGGTCAGCTCGAGCTCCGGCAGCTTTGGAAGCGACTTTGCCCAGCGTTCCGACCGTCAATCCGCAGTATCCGCGCAGAATTCTCAGGCTCAGCCTACCCAACCTGCCACCCCTGACCAGCCCGGTCAGCCGGTGGCGTACGCGCAGCCCATGCAGCAGTTCAACGCGGCTCAGAGCGCGCAGGATATTCAGCCGATGAGATATTCCGCAGAGGTTCCTCCGGCGGCTCCTGCAGTTCAGCCCGTCAGAAAAAAGAACCGGCTGATACCAGGTCTGTGTATCGCTGCGGGTGCTGTCGTTGTGCTCGGCGGTGCGGGAGCGGCGTTCTGCCACTTCAACAAGCCGCTGGTTTCAAAGCTCATCATGGGCGACGCAGGCTACGCGCACTCCGTGACGATGAATGCCCTTTCCGGAATCAGCGAGAACAGCGAAGTTATCAGCAACGCGGTTCAGCAGTCGGTCAGCGCGGGACTCTTGGCGGCTCAGTCCGGCGCAGAGCTGAGCGGAAGCGACATCACAGACGGCACGCTCGACGACAGCTTCGGTGTTTTCGACGAGGAGATGATCGGAAAGGCTCTGGAAATGGCGGCATGGCAGATAAACCACGCCACCGGGACACGCGGAGTGACATCGGAGCTTGGCATCAGGGCTGAGTTCGAGCAGGCATTTATAAACGCTCTGATGGCGCAGGAGAACTACTCCGAACAGGAATACGACCAGATCGTAAATATCCTGAACAACATCGACCTCACCCTGTCGTTCTCTGAAAAGGACAGCGGCGGCGCGCTGGAATACGCAGTCGACGTCCGGACGCCGAACGGCTCTCTCGGAAACGCGCAGCTCCGCTACGAGGAGGACGGCACGGCTTCGCTCATATTCCCGGGAATGTCCTCCACTGGATTTTCCACGAAGCTGGCTCCGCACAGCATGAATGAAAACTCGGCCGCGGCTTCCTTTGATTTCGGAAAGTTCTACGGGAACGTAAGCAGCGGTCTGAAGGAAGCATTCAAGGACTTCGAGATAAAATGCGAGAACGGCACCACCGAACTCGGCACGCTGACCTTCTCCGGAATGACCGTGCAGATCGACCTTGACAAGACAGACCTGTGCAGCATTGCCATGGTAGTGATAGACGCGGCGCGGGGCGACGACAGCCTTATCGCATATCTGAGTTCCCTTGACAATTCCATGACGGAGCAGGAGATCGCCGACGCATTCAACAACCTTGCGAAGCAGGTCGGGGAGTTCCGCACAGACAGCAGCCAGGCGTCCGCGCAGATTAAGTATTACATCAACAGCGACAACACGCTTGCAGGCGCGGATTTCACTGTTTACGGCTCCGGAGATAACACCGCTCAGTTCCGCTTCCTGACAGCCGGAAACGAGACTCAGATTAACGCTTCCGAGAACGGCGACATGCTGTTCCAGGCTCGTGTGCTCAGCGAAAGCGCGACCTCCGGCAATGTGACCGCCACCGTCAACAACACTACATACGACGGTCAGAAGGAGGAAATCAGCTTCCAGGTTGACTACCGCGACCTCGGCACTGCAAACGTGTTCGGGCTTCCTGTGACCACCGGAACGTTCACGATGAACATTTCCGCTAAGGACACACGGAAGTTCCTTGAGGATGAGATGGATATGCCGTCTGAGATGGCTGGCAGCGCGGGAAGCTCCGTGCTTTCACTGACCATCGCGCCTAAAGGAAAGGGCGTTGGCTGCACCGTCGAAATGAACGCCCAGAACATCGGCGGGCTGACTTACTACATCAGCGTTGACGAGGCTTCCGGGGAGGTCGCTCCCAAGCCCGGCAGCGAGTACAAGCTGCTGGATATCGAAAACGCTTCCAGCGATGAGATCAGCGCGCTGGGCGAGGATATCACAAAGTATTACTCCGAGCTTTCCCTGAAGGATCCGCTTGTCAATGCGGTTTATTCTCTGGTCGACGCTTCCGGGAGCTCAAACGGCGATTACGATGATTCATTCAGCTGGGATGACGAACAGGACTACAACGGCGGCAGCTCTGACTGGGACGACAGCGACTGGAACTTTGAGCAGGAAACTCCCGGCGAGGTAACGGAAGCCGACATAATCTCCGCAAACACCACCGCACAGCGCATGAGACAGAACTGCATGTCGTTCCTTACGGTGATGGGTGCCATGCAGGCGGCTCCGGACTGCGGTTCTGCCGAGGTGATACTCTTTGTTTCCGACGGCGAGTGGGCGTCTTACGTGTCCTCTTACAGCGACAGTGAATTCTCAAGATTCCAGGACGAATCCGGCTGGACCGACGGCAAGGAGCACTGGGGCATGGAATGGTACGACGATGACGACCAGTTAATGTTCGCCCCCGATGAGAACAACCTGACCGACTACGCGGCAAAGGTAATGCCTGACGTAAAGGAAGGTATTTTCATCTTGTACATTCAGGACGGCAACGTACTGGGTTCAGTATTCGTGAATGATTACAGTGCATTCAGCGTGCCCATGTCAAGGCACTTCCAGAGCGGAAGCTGGAATTTCGACGGCTCTGACAGAGCAGGAGTGGCAAACGGCTACGTTGTCGGAACTTCGCCGACGCTCGCGCTTGACTCTGACGCGGACTGATTATTTTAAAAGAGATAATTCCCCGGGGCTGTTTAGTTCCGGGGAGTTTTATCGGAGCGTTAAAGGAATGCAGACAGCATTCGCAGGTGTTGAACCACGAACGCAGAGCCGTGCGGCCATGAGTCTGAATACCGAACCGTGTAAATGCCAATAATACCCACAGAAAGTGAGGTATTGCACATGAAAAAAACACACG
>ENA-UPWU01000825-UPWU01000825.1-human-gut-metagenome-genome-assembly--contig:-NODE-825-length-13716-cov-7.053156_pt1 | contig 13716 bp, 10 predicted proteins | sample MGYA00250058_ERZ773392 | MGnify/ENA primary metagenome ERZ773392 (study PRJEB29103, sample SAMN06112084) | human gut metagenome | biome: human gut; feature: ankylosing spondylitis patient; material... | reverse complement strand
GGAGGATGTGCGCGGAAATCTCTGCCTTTTTTTCTGGATTTTCCACGCGGATGATGCTGATCGTCGCCATACGCACCTCACCAGTACAGCATCAACGCGCCGGGATGCATGGTAAATTCCGCATGTTCGCAGGCGATAATCTCGCCATCCACCTCGACATGCATTCCGGGCGACGACACCGTCACTTTGTCGCAAAGAACATGCTCCGTAAACGGAAAGTTCAAAATCTGTTTCATCATCATGCGCACGAGATAGTACGGCACTTTCCACCGCGGCTGGTGCCCGACGACCATGAAGTCGATTTCGCCGTCATTCGGCACAGCATCGGGGCAAATCGGGATGCCGCCGCCAATCCACTTTCCGTTCGCCGCAATGCACAGCAGCGCCTCCTTCGTCCGCGTCTCACCATTGACGGTGTAGGTCAGTTTCAGCGGCTGATGCTTCCAAATCGCGCGAATCAGCCCAATGAGGTACGGCAGCAGCCCGCGGATTTTCCCGCCAAAATCTGCAACATTTTCCAGCACCGTCACGTCAAAACCCGCTCCGGCGACGTTCAAGAACATCTGCCCGTTCAGGTCAATCGCGTCGCACGGGCGCGGCTCGTGGCTGAGGATGAAATCGAGCGCTGCCATCGGCTCTTTCGGCGTGCCGAGCGTCTTGACAAAGTCGTTGCCCGTGCCTGCCGGAATCAGCCCAATCGGAATGCCGCTGCCCGCCAATCCGCGCGCCGCCTCGCTGAACGTGCCGTCACCGCCGATGACGTAGACGGCTTCGCAGCCCATTTCGACTGCTTCCCGCGCCAGTTTCGCCGCGTAGCCGGGGTATTCCGTCCGCATCACACGAAACGGGAGGTTTCGCGCGGTCAGCACGCTCTGCACCTGTTCCATCACTTTCAGCGCATAGCCGCACCCAGCGATTGGATTGACAATCAGCATACGCATTGTTGTTGTTCTCCTGAATTTAGACTCACGCAAAGCGGACAGCGCCCACACCGGAGTGCTGTCCGCAGTATCTCTTGCAAAAATTATGCCTTCGCAATCCGATCGGCAATCTGCTTGCCGGTCAGGCCGTATTCTTCCAGCAGCGCAGCGGGCTTGCCGGACTGACCGAACACATCGTTGATGCCAATCTTCTCGAAGTGCTTCAGCCCCATGCCGCAGATGGCGGAAGCCACCGCGTCGCCCAGACCGCCGATGATGGAGTGCTCCTCCACCGTGAACACCTTGCCGCACTTCGCCGCGTAGGTGCGGGCGAGTTCGTCGTCAAAGGGCTTCAGGGTGTGGAAGGACACCAGCGCCGCGTCAATGCCTTGCTCCGCCAGCAGCTGAACCGCTTCGAGGCAGTGCTCCAGCATGATGCCACAGGTGAAAATCACGCAGTCCTTGCCGTCCTTGATGACGTTGCCCTTGCCCACCGTGAAGGGGCGCGCGTCGTACACCGGGGAAGGCAGACGAGCGGTGCGGATGTACACCGGGCCGTTGATTTCCGCAGCCGCGCGGACGCACTGCTCACACTCGGTCGCGTCGCTGGGGACGAACACCGTCATGTTCGGCAGCACGCGCATCAGGGCAATATCCTCAATCGCCTGATGGGAGCCGCCGTCCTCGCCCAGCGTGATGCCCGCGTGGGAGAAGCCAAACTTCACGTTAAATTTCGGATAGCACACGCCATTGCGAATCTGGTCGTAGCTGCGGCCCGCAAACACCGCGAACGTGGAGCAGAACGGAATCAGCCCCATCGTGGACATACCCGCCGCCATATCCACCATGTTCGCCTCGGCAATGCCGCAGTCGATGAAGCGGTCAGGATACGCCTTCTTGAAACCATTGGTCATGGTCGCCGCCGCAAGGTCAGCGTCCAGCACGACCACCTTGTCATTTTCCGCACCGAGCTTGACGATGGCCTCGCCATACGCCACACGAATTGCTTTCTTTTCCATTTGTTCAGCCCTCCAGTTCGCTCAGCGCCTGCGCCGTCTGTTCTGCATTGGGAGCCTTGCCGTGCCAGCCGACCTGCCCCTCCATGAAGGAAACGCCCTTGCCCTTGAGGGTGTGCAGGTGAATCAGGCGAGGCTTGCCGGGGCAGGCGGGCGCGTGCAGCGCATCCAGCACCTGCTGCATATCATTGCCATCAGCGACGTCAATCACGTCATAGCCGAACGCCTTGAACTTTGCCTGAATATCGCCCAGCGACATCACCTCGTCATTCGAGCCGTCAATCTGCAGGCCGTTGTGGTCGAAAATAACCGTCAGGTTATCAAGGTGATAGTGTGCCGCCGCCATCGACGCTTCCCACACAAGCCCTTCCTGCGATTCGCCATCGCCAATAATGGTGTAGACGTGGCAGGGATTACCCGTCTTCTTCGCGCCCAGCGCCATGCCGACCGCGATGGAGATGCCCTGACCGAGCGAACCCGTCGACGCATCCACGCCGGGGCACTTCTTCACGTCCGGATGCCCCTGCAGGATGCCGTGCAGCTGACGGAAATGGTCAAACTCCTCGCGTCCGAAATAGCCGCGTTCGCACAGCGTGCCATAGAGTGCGGGAGCCGCGTGACCCTTCGACAGCACAAAGCGGTCACGGTTCGGATTTTTGTCGTCCTTGGGGTCAATGCCCTTCATGACATCAAAATACAGCGCAACGAGCGCTTCCGTTGCGGACAGCGATCCGCCGGGATGGCCAGCACCCGCCTTGTTGGTCATAATGATGATGTCCCGCCGCACTTGACGGCAGACCTCTTGGAGTTCCTGAATATCCATCAAAGTACCTCCTCTATCTCTGATCCTGCGCCGCCGCTCCTCACGATGCCGCAGTATTTCATTATCTTCATTATAGCCGCATTCTGCCGCGTTGTCAATCTGTCCTGCGCGAAATTTGTCAAGCGATTGCCAAACGGTACGCAATCCACGCGCATATCCACGCCAGCAGGCACTGCCCCGTGACCATCAGCACTGACAGTTTCCGGCTTTTCAGCCCCTTGATGATGCTTGCGGATGCTGCGGCGCACGGCGGATACAGCAGCACGAACGTCATCAGCGCCAGCGCCGCAGCCGGGGTCGGCAGGGACGCCGCCAGCGCTGCGCGGATGCTCCCCTGACCCGCCAAGACCGCCAGTGTGCTGATGATGCTCTCCTTCGCCAGCAGCCCGGTCAGCAGCGCCGCCGTTACCGCCACGCTTCCGAAGCCCAGCGGCGCGAAAATCGGCGCAATCGCCCCGGCAATGCTGCCGAGGATGCTCTCCTGCGTGCTCGCCGCCCACGCGCCCGTCCAGGTGAATCGTCCAATGAGCCAGACGACCACCGACGACAGCAGAATCACGCTGCACGCGCGGCTGAGGAACTCGCCCGTGCGGCGGAGCACCTTGCGCAGGACGCTCGACATCAAGGGCAGGCGGTACGGCGGCAGTTCCATCACAAACGCGGCGGATTCGCCCGGAAACAACGTTTTCCGCAGGATTTGCGCAATCAGCGCCGCCAGCGAAATCCCCAGCGCGCAGAGGGCAAAAATCATCCACGCGCCGCCGGGAAGAAGCGTCGAAAGCGCCGCAAAAACGGGCATTTTCGCGCTGCACGAGACGAAGGGAATCATCAGCAGCGTAAAGCGCCGATCGCGTTCGCCCCGCATCGACCGCGCCGACAGCGCCGCCGGGACGGAGCACCCGAACCCCAGCAGCAGCGGGATGAACGACCGCCCGCTCAAACCCAGCGCCCGCATCGGCCGATCCATCAGGAACGCTGCCCGCGCCATATAGCCGCTGTCCTCCAGCATTGACAGACACGCAAACAGTATCAGCAGCATCGGCAGGAAGCTGACGACGCTCCCCACGCCCGTCATCAGACCCTCGACAATCAAACGCCGCAGTGCTTCCGCGACCTGCCAGTGCCGAAGCACGCCATCCAGCGCCGATTGTATCATCAGGATGATATTCGTGAGCCCGTCGGACAGCCCGCTGCCGAACCGTCCGAACGCCAGCGACAGCATGAGCGCCAGCAGCCCCGCCAAAATCGGCAGCGCCAGCACAGGGTGCAGCACAAGCGCGTCGATTGCGTCCGTCCACGTCGGATTGTCAGGATTTCCCTGTCGTACCGTCGCGCATAGGTCATCCGCCCACGCATAGCGAAGCGCCGAAAGCGCTGCCGCCGCCGATATGCCGGACTGCGCCCGCAATTGCGCCTGCCCCGCCCGCGCCGCCTCCGCCGCGCCCATCTCATCGCCTTCCAGCGCTTTCCACGCACGGAACTCCGGCGGGAGCTTTCCCTCCGGCAGGGCGCTTTTCATCCGCTGGATAATGGCGGTGTACGGCGCGCTCGGCGGACTTTTCGGCGTTTTCGCCCCGTCTTTCAGTGCGCGCAGGAGTTCCGGGACGCCCGCGCCATCCCGCGCGCTCATCGGCAGCACGCGAATGCCCAGCCGCGCCGACAATTCCTCCGTTTCGATGGTGATGCCGCGCTTCCGGCACTCGTCCATCATGTTCAGCGCAATCGTCATCGGGCGCGACAGCTGCGTCAGCTGATGCGTCAGGTACAGCCCACGCGCGAGGGCGGTTGCATCCACAATTTGCAGAATTTCATCATAATCACCGCCGGATAAGTAGTCGATGGTCACTTTTTCCTCCGCCGAATACGGGCTGAGCGCGTACACGCCGGGCAAGTCCACCCACTTGACGCCATTTTGCGTCCCCTCTTTGCGCTCCACCGTCACGCCCGCCCAGTTGCCCACATGCTGATGCAGCCCCGTGACGGCATTGAACAACGTCGTTTTGCCGCAGTTCGGGCTGCCCACCAGCGCAATCGTTTTCATTCCGCCTCACCACCTGACAGGATGATTTGCCGCGCCAGACGCCGGCGGATGGACACGCGGCTGCCGCGCACGAGCAGAATCAGCGGGTCGCCAAGGAGCGCCGTGCCAATCAGCCGCACCCGCACGCCCGGCGTCAGCCCCATGTCCAGCAGATGCCGCTCTTCCGCGTCCGCCCCGCGATACGCCGCAATCACACCCGACTGCCCCGGCGCAAGTTCCGCAATCGTCATGCGTCCACCTCCTCCGCCAATGTCCGCTGCGGCGCGCTCAGGTAGGCGGCAATCAGCTGCTGCTCCGTCAGTATGCCAAGAAGCCGCATTGTCCCCGGCTCGATGATGTACAATTGCGTCATGCGCGTTGGGTGCAGGGCGCGCACGGCGTGGTGCAGCGTCCGCGTGGAGAGCATCGCCATAGGCTGAATCGGCAGTTTTCCGCGCGTTTCCATGCGGATTTTTCTGTCCATCAGCGCGCGAAGCTCCATCAGCGCTGTGCTCGTCGTCGCGCTGACCGCGCTATATAGTAGGAAGCAACCCGCTGCCGCCAGCGACCAGCTTCCCTGCCACCTGCGCACCGCGCCGACCACGCCGCCGACGACAAGCAGCGCCCCTGCCGCCGTGCCGATAATGCGCATCACCCGCCAGCACATTTCCCGCCGCAGGAGGCGCAACAAGACCGCTGACAGCAGCCGTCCGCCGTCCAGCGGCAGCGCGGGCAGCAGGTTCACCAGCAAAATCCCCGCGTTACCGAGGAAGATCAGCCGCCCCGCTTCCCGCGGAATCACGCCGTTTTGCGTCAGCCACAGCGACAAGGCGCACAAAATCAGCGTCATCAGCGGCCCGGCGAGTATCACGCTGATTCGCGCCGTCAGCGGCAGACGTTCCTCGTCCTCCAAGCGCATCATTGCGCCAAGCGGCGTAATTTCTACCTCCTGCGGCGGATGATGCCACAGCGCGCTGACCGCCGCGTGCGCCGTTTCGTGCAGGAGGATGCTCGCGTAAGTGCAAATCAGCAGCGCCCGCCAGCGCGTCAGGAGTCCAAGGAGCAGGAGAATACCCGCCGCCGGATGCACCGTGATGTCCGTTTCTCCCAGCGTCGCGATTTTTCGCTTCATTGCCGCATCATCACCGCCGGGTCAACGCTCAAGCCGTCCTGGCGTACCTCCATCACGCACGGCTGACCGTCCAGCAGCGTCCCCAGCGGGTCGCCCGTCTGCACCATGTCGCCCGTGCTGACCGTCACACTCGCCAGATTTCCGTACAGGCAGCTCAGCCCGTCCGCGCCTAACACCTGCACAAGCCGCTCGTCCTCATTGCCGTGATACACACCAATGACCTCGCCTGACATTGCGGACGTGACAATTTTCGTCTGCGCGTCCCATGAAATGAACGGCTCACTCTGCGACCACGCGTGCACGACACTTGCCGCTTCCACCGGCATGGTCAGCTTGCCGCCCGATTCACCGAAAACGAGCGATGCTTCCGGGAAAATGCTGCTGACAAAGGACAGCTTGCCCAAATCGCCGTTCAGGAGCGAATCATCCGTCGCGGCGCTCATGACCGACTGCACAGCATCCGTCAGCGGCGGAATCGCCCCGGTTTTCAGCGCAACCGCGCAGAGCATCAGCGCCGACGCAATGGCGAGATTGGGCAGCAGCCGCTCCTGCCAATGCTTTTTCGGTGTTTTCACCCACTCGATGTCCGGCTTGCTGGCTGCGAGTTCTGTACGCCTTGGGCGCACGCGGAGTTCCGTCTGTTTCGTTTCGTTCATAGCAAAAAGCCCTGCCTTTCCAGCACATCGTATGCCGGGAAAAGCAGGGGTATGATCTAAATCTATCGTGCTAAATTCATAATTATTTCAGCGTCAGCGCGCCCTGTTCCACCATGCGGTTCAGCGCCATTTGCAGCGCGATTCGCCCGTGCGTGTAGGTCAGGCCGCCCTGCATGTAGGCGGTGTACGGCTCGCGCATGGGGGCATCCGCCGACAGCTCAATCGACGCGCCCGCGACAAACGTGCCCGCCGCCATGACCACTTGGTCATTGTAGCCAGGCATATCCCACGGTTCAGGCAGCGCCATCGAGTCAATCGGGGAAGCCATCTGAATCCCCTGACAGAACGCGACGAGGCGCTCCGGCGTGCGCATTTGAATCGCCTGAATGATGTCGGCGCGGGGCTCATCCGCCGCAGGCGTCGTCGTCATGCCAAGGATTTCAAACACGCGTGCTGCCAGACACGCCGTCTTAATCGCCTGCGCAACGGTATGCGGCGCCATGAACAGCCCCTGATAGAATGGCTGGTAGCTTGCGGCATACGAACCAACTTCCAGCCCGATGCCCGGCGCGGTCAGGCGGTAAGCAATGCGCTCGACGGCATCCTGCGTGCCGACGATATAGCCGCCCGTAGGGGCAAGTCCGCCGCCCGGATTCTTGATGAGGCTGCCAACGCACACGTCCGCCCCGTAGTGGCTCGGCTCCTTCTCGCACACAAACTCGCCGTAGCAGTTGTCCACCATCAGGCGAACGCCGGGGTGCTTCTCGTGCAGCATCTTCGCCAAAGGCGCGAACTCCTCCGGCATCAGCGACGGCCGCCAGTCATAACCGCGGCTGCGCTGGGCGATGACGAGCTTCGTCTTCGGGGTGATGGCGTTCTCCACTGCGTCAAGGTCGATTTTGCCGCCACGCAGCGCCACGGGATGGAAGCTCACACCCATTTCCCGCAGTGAGCCGACCGGCGCGTCGCCCTCGCCCCAGCCGATGATGTCCTGCAAGGTGTCGTAGGGCATCCCCGTCGCGGACACGATGTCGTCCCCCGGCAGCACCAGACCGAACAGACACAGGCTGATGGCGTGCGTGCCGCTGGCAATCTGCGGGCGGACAATCGCCGCCTGCGTGCCAAACAGCTCCGCAAAAATCTTTTCGAGCGTGTCGCGCCCCACGTCGTCATAGCCGTAGCCCGTCGTCGGCGCGAAATGCCGGTACGCCACCTGATGCTCCCGGAAGGCGTCCAGCACGCGGCGCGTCCCAATTTCCTCCATGCGGTCAATGCGGGCGAACTGCGCCGTCAAGCCGCTTTCCGCCTGTGCAATCAATTCTTCAATGGTCATTTTGCTTCTCCTTGCGTGTAATACGCTTCCAATTTGTCATACGCATCCGGTTCGAGCGCGTCCACCCACAGGACGTCCTCCTCCCGGCGCATCCACGTCAGCTGGCGCTTCGCGTAGTGCCGCGTGTTCAGCTTCAGCGCGTAAACCGCCTCGTCCAGCGTCGTTTCGCCCAAGGCATACGGTATCATTTCCTTGTAGCCGATGGCTTTCATCGCCTTCGCGTCGCGCGGAACGCCGCTTTTCAGCAGTCGGCTGACTTCCTCCGCCAGCCCGTCCGCCAGCATCTGGTCGATTCGCTGCTCAATCCGCGCATAGAGGATGTCTCGCGGCATCGTCAGCGATGCAACGCGGTAAGAAAACCGACTGTCGGTTTTTATTTGCGGCTGCTGCGAGAACGGACGGCCTGTCAAGCGGTAGACCTCCAAGGCGCGAATCACGCGGCGAACGTCGTTCAAGTGCAGGCGCTGCGCCGTGTCCGGGTCAACCGCCGCCAATTGCTGATGAAGCTGCTCTTTGCCGCCGGGCGCGTCCGCGATCTGCTGCAATTCCTGCCGGATGCTTTCATCCGCCGCCGCTTCGCCCATCGCCATCGGCTGCCGCAGCGCCCGGAGATACAGCCCCGTGCCGCCGACGAGCAGCGCCCGGTGCCCGCGCGCCTGAATGTCCGCAATGCAGCTTTCCGCCATCTCCTGATAGCGCGCGACGGAAAAATCCTCCGTCGGGTCGGCGACGTCTACCATGTGATGCACCGCCTGCGCGCGTTCATCCGCCGTCGGTTTCGCCGTGCCGATGTCCATGCCGCGATAAATCTGCATCGAATCCATGCAGACAATCTCGCAGTCATGCGTCCGTGCCAGACGGAGCGACAGCGCGGTTTTGCCGCTCGCGGTCGGGCCTGTCAGCACCCAGCACGTTTCCTTCATGATATTGTCACCTCACTGCATCCGCCGGAATCGCCGGTCGATGTCCGTTTTGTTCAGCGCAACGACCAGCGGCGTACCGCGCGGGCTCGCCGGGATGACGCGCTTGTCCGCCACGCGGCTGACCAGTTCGCGGATGTCGGCGTCGTTCAGGCGTTCGCCGGAGCGGACGCTGCGCTTGCACGCCAGCGCCAAAATCGCCGCGCGCCGCTTTTCCAGCGACACCACGCCGCGCTCATTCTCCAGCTGGTCGATGATGTCGCGCAGCAGCCCCGCCGCCTGCGGTTGACCCAATATCATCGGAATTGAGCGAATCGACACCTCGTTCTCCCCGAACGGCTCGACCACCAGCCCGATGTCCGCCAATTCCCGCGCGTGCTCGTCGAGCAGCTGCTGCTCCCGGCGCGTCAGGCTGACAATCATCGGCACGAGCATCTCCTGCCCGCAGCGGTGCTGGTCGAGCGCCTTCATCATGCGGTCGAACATCACGCGTTCATGCACCGCCTGCTGGTCAATCAGCATCAAATTGTCCGCATATTCCACCAGAATGTAGCTGTCAAACAGCGTGCCGATAATGCGCATGTTCGTCTGGTCATTCGGCAGAATCGTCTGCTGCACCGGTATCGGCGAAACCAGACTTGCGGTCGGTTTCAGCAGATTTGCAGGCGGCGCGGCGGGTTCGGCGTTGTAATGCTGCGCCAGTGCCGACGGGCTGCGCATCACCAGCGGCTGCTTCCACGCGGGAATGGCATCGTTCGGCGGCGCGGACGGCTTGTCCGGCGGGGCGCTTGGTGTCGGAATCGGCGGATTTTTCGCAGGAATTGCCGCCTTTTGCGGAATTTCCGTACCGACGGTCGGTTTTTTCTCTGCCTTCGGCGGAACAGCCGGACGAACTGCCGCTTCCGGCTGCGCAGTCTCACTCGCCGTCACAGGCTGCCGAACGACCGTCACGGGCACCGTCGGCGGCGGTTCAGGCGTCAGGCGCAGCACATCCGGCTGCTCAACGGGCGCTTTGTCCGCCAGCGCATCCGCCACAATCGCCTCGACCGCCTCCGCGACCGCCGCTTCGTTCTGGAAGCGAACTTCGAGCTTGTTCGGATGCACGTTGACATCCACCGTGTCATACGGCATGGTCAGGTGCAGCACACACGTCGGGTACTTGCCGGACAATACGCGCTCCCGGCACGCCGCTTCTACCGCCGCGGACAAAATCGACGACTTCATATATCGCCCATTGATGAAGAACGACTGATGATTTCGGCTGCCGCGCCCGCTTTCGCCCACGCCGACGAAGCCTTTCAATATCAGCCCTGCCTGGTGCCCGTCCACCTCGTGCATGGAGCGGAGCATTTCGCGCCCGTAAATGCTGAACACGGCGGAGGACAGTTTGCCGTCGCCCGCGGAGTGGTAGAGCGTTTTGCCCTGGCTGACGTAGCGAAAGGACACGTCCGGGCGGGACAAAATCAGCCGCATCATCAGGTCGGACACATAGCCTGCCTCCGTGACCGGCTTTTTGAGGAATTTCAGGCGCACTGGGGTGTTAAAAAAGAGGTCGCGGACGACAAACGTCGTGCCTTCGGGGCAGGCGGCTTCTTCGATGGACTCAATCGTTCCGCCGTTGTTCTGCACCTTGATGCCGCTTTGGTCTGCCTTCGTGCGTGTTGTGCAGGTGACATGCGCCACCGCCGCGATGGACGCCAGCGCTTCGCCGCGGAAACCGAGCGTCTGGATGCTGAACAAATCATCCGTGCGGCGGATTTTGCTCGTCGCGTGGCGCTCAAACGCCATGCGGATGTCCTCGCCGCGGATGCCGCTGCCGTTGTCCGTCACGCGGAAATAGCTGATGCCGCCGTCGCGGATTTCCACCGTAACCGCGCTGGCCCCCGCGTCCAGCGAGTTTTCCACCAATTCCTTGATGGCGGCGGCAGGACGCTCCACCACTTCGCCTGCCGCGATTTTGCCAATGACCTCATCGGACAGGAGCTGAATCTTTCCTGCCATTTGCTTCCCTTTCTGTCTGTTTTCCCGACTTCGGGTCGGTTTTTATGAGATGTTGGTCGGTTTTTGCCGACTCTCGGTCTGTTTTTACAATTTTCTTGCCTTCTCGCGCAGCAGGAACAGCTTGTTAATCGCGTCCATCGGCGTCAGCGCCATCACATCCAGCGTTTGCAGTTCGTTGATAATCTCTGTCTTTCGATAGTCAAACAGGTTGACCTGTTCGTCCTTGCGCTTCTCGGCATCGCCCAGGATGTTCTGTCCAATGCCGTGCTGGTTGATGTCGCTGACTTCCAAACGCGCCTGAATTTCGTGCGCGCGTACCAAGACCGGATGCGGCACGCCTGCCAGCCGCGCAACGTGGATGCCGAAGGACTTGTCCGCCCCGCCGCGAATGATTTTGCGCAGGAAAATGACATCCTCGCCGTGTTCCTTGACGGAAATGCAGTAGTTCTGCACGCCGTCGATATGCCCTTCCAGCTCGGACAGCTCGTGGTAGTGCGTCGCGAAAAGCGTCTTTGCGCCGGATTTTTGCTTATCGCACAGGTACTCCACCACCGCCCACGCAATCGCCAAGCCGTCGAACGTGCTGGTGCCGCGCCCGATTTCGTCCAGAATGACGAGGGACTTTGCGGTCGCGTTGCGCAGGATGTACGCCGTTTCGCTCATCTCCACCATGAACGTGGACTGCCCGCTGGCGAGGTCATCCGACGCGCCGACGCGGGTGAAAATGCGGTCGGTGACGGGGATTTTTGCTTCCTTCGCCGGGACGAACGACCCGATATGCGCCATCAGCGCAATCAGCGCCACCTGCCGCATGTAGGTGCTTTTGCCCGCCATGTTCGGCCCGGTGATGATGCACATGCGGCAGTCGTCAGCATTCATGTGCGTGTCGTTGGGCACAAATCCGCCCTCGCTCATCGTTTGCTCGACAACTGGGTGGCGCCCCTCGACGATATCCAGCGTGCCGTCCTGCGTCATTTCGGGGCGGACATAGTGGTACTCTATCGCGGATTTCGCCAGCGACAGCAGCGCGTCCAGCGATTTGAGCGCCATCGCCGTTTTCTGGATGCGCGCAATCTGCTCCGCGATTTTCTCGCGCACCTCGGTGAACAGCTGCAATTCCAAGCGTGTGGACTGCTCCTGCGCGCCGACGATTTTCTGCTCGATTTCCTTCAGCTCCGGCGTCATGTAGCGCTCGCAGTTCGCCAGCGTCTGCTTTCTGGTGTAGCGCGCCGGCACCATTTCGTAATACGACTTGCTGACCTCGATGTAGTAGCCGAACACGCGGTTGTACTGGATACGCAAGTTGCGGATGCCCGTCTCCTCGCGTTCCTTCTGCTCCAGTTCCAGAATCCACTGCTTGCCGCTCGTGGACGCGGCGCGGTATTCATCCAGCATCTGGGAATAGCCATCGCGGATGATGCCGCCCTCGGTGATAAGAATCGGCGCATCGGGGTGAATTGCGCGGGTCAGCAGGTCGGTCAGTTCCGGCAGGGTGTCCAGCGAATCGCGGATTTCCTCCACCGCCTGACTTTTCGCCTCACGCAGCAGCTCGCGGATTTTCGGCACTTTTTGCAGCGACGCGCACAGCGACAGGCAATCCCGCGCGTTCATCGACTTATAGGCGACCTTCGACAGCAGGCGCTCAATGTCGTACACGCCCTGCAATTCCTCCGCGAGCGTCATCGTCAGCACATGCTCCTGCGCAAACTCGCCCACCGCGTCCAGACGGCGGTTGATTTTCGCTTCGTCCACCAGCGGCTGCTCAATCCACGAGCGCAGCAGGCGGCCGCCCATCGCCGTGCTGGTTTTGTCCAGCAGCCAGAGCAGGCTCCCCTTGCGGCTTCTCCCGCGGATGGATTCCGTCAATTCCAGATTTCGCCGCGTGTTGCGGTCAAGCAGCATCGTTTCGCTGCCCTGATAAATGCGCAGGCTGGTCATGTGCTCCAGGGCGTTTTTCTGCGTCTCGGACAGATACCGCATCAGCGCGCCCGCGGCACTCGCGCCCGCCTTGTACTCGTCGCTGAGTCCCAGCGGAGACAGGTCATTGAGCGCGAAATGGCGGCAGAGCGCTTCCGTCGCGTTCGCCAGCTGAAACCACGCGCTCGGCTGCTCCGAAGCATTCTGCATCTCCCGCTGCAGGCACGCGCGCAGCTTCACTTGGTCATTGCAGATGATTTCCATCGGGGAAATGCGCGCCACCTCGTCCGAGAGCGTCGTTTCCGGCTGGGTGATTTCGTGGACGTAGAATTCACCCGTGGACACATCAGCGAACGCCAGCCCCGCGCGGTCGGCGACAAAGCAGATGCTTAACAGGAAGTTATTCGCCTTCTCGTCCAGCATCGCCGGTTCAATGACCGTGCCGGGAGTGATGATGCGCGTGACAGCGCGCTTGACCAGCCCCTTCGCCAGCGCGGGGTCTTCCATCTGCTCGCAGATAGCGACCTTATAGCCGCGCTCGATGAGCTTCTCAACATAGGTATCCACCGCGTGGTACGGCACACCGCACATCGGGGCGCGTTCACTGAGTCCGCAGTCCTTGCCCGTCAGCGTCAGTTCCAGCTCGCGCGAAGCAGTCCTCGCGTCATCGAAGAACATCTCATAAAAGTCACCGAGGCGGAAGAAAAGAATGCAGTCCTTATATTCCGCCTTGGTATCAAGGTACTGCTGCATCATCGGTGTGACGCTCGCCATGTCTGTTCCCCGCTTTCGTTCTTGTTGCAGTTTAACTTGCTGTTTTTATGGAATATGCCTTATTGGTTTCTTTCGCTGCTCCCGTCGCGTCTGCGGACGCGAAGTTGTTCCTTTCTGGCGCGCCAGAAAGTAACCAAAGAGCGCCCAGAGGGGGCTGAAGAGGGTGCAAGTCTGGACTTCAGCCCCCTCTGGACTCCCCCCGCC
>ENA-UPWU01000824-UPWU01000824.1-human-gut-metagenome-genome-assembly--contig:-NODE-824-length-13749-cov-7.943095_pt1 | contig 13749 bp, 16 predicted proteins | sample MGYA00250058_ERZ773392 | MGnify/ENA primary metagenome ERZ773392 (study PRJEB29103, sample SAMN06112084) | human gut metagenome | biome: human gut; feature: ankylosing spondylitis patient; material... | reverse complement strand
GTGCCGCCGCCCGGTTTATCAATCCATTCAGTGTCATAATTTGTATTTGATTTTTTAGCAAGTACCTGTCCAGTTGTGCCACCAGGGACAACCCCCGGGCCTGCCGGGCCAGGCGCACCCGCGGGGCCTTGTTTACCCTGCGGCCCTTGCGGGCCAGTGTTGCCGCGTGGAATAGTAAAGTTTAATACAACGTTTGTTTCGTCGCCACTATTAGTAACGCTTGCATTTGTACCGGGTTCGCCTGTGGTAGTTTTACCAACGTTTACACTTACCGTGCCGCCGCCCGGTTTATCAATCCATTCAGTGTCATAATTTGTATTTGATTTTTTAGCAAGTACCTGTCCAGTTGTACCACCAGGGGTAACCCCGGGACCTGCCGGACCTTGAGGGCCAGTTTTACCGCGGGGAATTTTAAAATCAAAATTCAAATTATCCACGTCACCATTGGCATTTACAACCGCTTCGCCCTCGTCGATAGTTTCGGTAGTCGTATTGATTTTAACAAATCCGAACAGGTTTTTCAACCTGCACCCAATAGCGTTTAGAATTTCCAAAATAGTAAGTTTTTCGCTGTTTACATTATTAGGGCAGTTGTTTTCACATGGTGAATCAAACACGCTATAAATATCAGGTTTAATATCTTTGCATGTCAAATTCACAAGAAAATCAGCAATATCATGAATAAACATTTATTTCACCTCTTATTTAATTGTGTATTAGATTGCGAATTCTTGTAATTGTCGGTTTTAGCACGCCGTTTTGGTTGTCATATATCCACATTACAACATCACCTGTATACTGCGCTATTGCACTAGCACCGGGAATTCCTGCCGATTGCAAAACATTATAAACAATTTGGAAAAGGTCAAGTATCGCAGCCAGTTCATCGCGTTTGCTATCGCTTGCGGGTGTTTGAGAGGTCTGTACATATATGTTTTGCGTTTTATTAGTAATATACGTGTTATTTTCTGCATTACTGCTACGGCCATATACACCCTTGCTATCCTGCAATACTATAAAACCATAATTACTTGTAATGTTCGTGCCCTGAGGGGCAATAACATAGAAATTAGGTGCATTTGCTTCTATGCGCACATCAGAGGTAATATTTAGGGGTGCTTTATTATAGCCGCTAATTGCATCATAACTAAATTCTCGGTAACTTTCCATTGTGCTTGGTAGCCCGCTATGTAAAAATATATGCTGGTCACTAAAAATATCTAGTCTACCACTATTAACAGTAAACCGTTTTTGACTTCCTGCATATTGCGAGAAACTATTTAATTCTATAACTGTTCTATTATTACTGTTAGGGTCACTAGCATTTTCTATATAAATTCCGCTTTTTCTTAGTCTTGTAAGTGTTCCATTGCTTTGATTTTCTGTTTTAATTGTAATGTTGCCATAAGATTCAATACTATTAACAAAGTTATTATATCCTATAATTCTATAGCGGGGGTCTTCGCCGCCAATAGAGGACGCTGTTGTGCGGCCATTGTATTGATACGATGTGTAATAATTTGTTTGAGCGTTTGACGCGTTTTTATGTACTGCAATATCTGCACCGTTATAAACGCGGATAGCCCCATTAGGCCAAATCGCGGCATTTACAATATTATTTGACCTCCAATATGCGCTAGTTTCAAAATGAACGCCGCCGCTCTTAAACGACCATCCATTATTAGCAATATAGGTTCCGTTAAATGTCCACGAACTGTTAGCATCGTTATTTACAAATTGATTGTAACTAATAGTGCGAGTTAGCCCGCTAGTGCCGTATTCATAGTGCCTAAACGCAATAACGCTATCAATTTTATCACTAGACTGATATAGATTTAATGCAAAATTCTTATCAGTTGCAAGCGACGCAATCGTTTTATTCTCGGCGTTGATAAAATACATATTGCCGTTGAGTTTGATATAGCCACGCTTTGTATCGGGGGTTTGGCCAATAGTAACTATTACGCCGTCACCAAAATTAAATTTAAGTGCACCGCTCATAGTATCACCGGATTTTAGTACAAAATTATCCTCTACCCATTCTTTTGTTGCGCCGTCACCGCCGCTAATTTCAGACAATTCAAACTTTGTAATAAGCTCTATAGGATACCACGAGCCAGCATTTCTGTATTCCTGTAATGTTATTGCGCCGTTAGTTAATTGCACTCTATAATCGCGGTCAAACGAAAAATAATAGGTAATTGAATTATCTAACGTATATGTGTTTGCAAATCCTTCATATATGCCGCCATCCTCAAATGTGACTTTTATTTCTTTTGCCATAATCAACACCAAATTCCCATAAATAAATCTTCACAGTCCTTATAGATATTATCTAAAATATTGCGCTGTGCTTCATAGTACATTCTTAGCATCTCGGATTTGTTACCACGTGTATTATTTGCGGTGCGTTTTTCCGTTTCATTGCCTGTGTTAGTTTCAGTTCGGGTTGCGCTACTTTTTCCGCTATTTGTGCCCGTGGTTTCGTCAGTTCCGTTTACCGTGCTGTTGCTTTCTGTATGACCCTTTCCCGCGCTTGACATATAAGAATCATCGTTAAAATTAGCCAAATTGCCCTGCGGTAAATCGCTTTGCTGGTTGCTATCATCGGCGCTATTTTGGGTCGTGCTTGTAGTTTTACCTTTAGTAGTGCTGTTCCCGCTACTTTCTGTTGTGTCTGTACCGTTAGTCATTCCTGTTCTTTCTCTGGTAATACTTTCGTCGATAATTTCATTATAGAAAGGGTCATAATCTTTAGCATTAATGGTCAACAATTTATTATAATACGGCATAATCGTGTTTAGTTTATCTTCAAGTCGTAGCATGAAATAATCAATAGTTTCTAGTCCGATTTCCCGCATATAGAAATGCCGCAAAAAATTCTGTTCAAATTCTGCCCGTTTCGTTTCGTCATAAAATGGAAAATTAAAATTGAAGAATAACGGGGCGGCTTCGGTAATGACTGTACTAATCGGGGTTGTTTTGCCCGTTAGCATTTCACAAATCGTTCTTGTCGTCGTCGTAAAGTTCGCCATCTGTCAAACCCCCATTTTCCATAATTTGAGAAAGTTGTAAATCACTACGGAATTTAACATCTATATTAGTTCCATAGATTTTATTAAATTCTTTACAGAACTGTTTGCGGGACGCAAGCGGGCTTTGTCTCATGCTTTCCGTTTCGCCCATGTTTGCGGTCAGTTCTTCCGTTACCTGCCGTTCTGCTTTTTCGCTTGTGTTTGCTTCAATGCCTAAATAGGTAAGGGCTTCTTGGTATACTTGCCGTTTCAAAGTCTGCATTTTATCGGCAACAAAAGGCGGCTTCAAGTCCATAACGTTAATAGGCTTTTCGCCATTCAGCCCATAAAATTTAGTGGTAATAATTGCAGGTTCAAAGTTATCCACCTGTTTAAACATATTAGCGACGGTCAAGCGCTGGTTTTCACTGCAACTAATAATATATGGTGTTTTCTGTACATTGATATTAACGTCTATTGTACGGTCAATTTTTGTTAATTTCCGGGCAAAATATAAAACAGCGGGCAGGTCTGGGCAACGGCTATAATTAGCATACAATAAAGCCGCATCTGCCCTTGTCGGCTCTTGCCCTATTGTAATTGTATACGGGGTCAAATTCTGGGCAGTGTAGCCGTTATAGCCATAAGCGTTTACTTTAGCAGGATAGCCGAAAATATCCAATACACTGTTATTAGTGCAAGGCATAATTAAAAAGCTGTTTAGTGCAGTATCTTTATAACCTACCATAAAGCCGTTAAAGAAAAGTACCTGCTCAATAAATTTTTCGTTGCAAGTATCTGGCAAATTTAGCCATTCAAAACGACTAATTGCGATATTGTACAGGCGGTTAAACCATGTACTATAAGTAACGCTAGTAAAATATTTTGCGTTTTCAATCCACGGCGGTCTTTGCATTTTTAACACCTCTTTTAAAGATTGTTGTTCAAGCTATAATTTCCAACATCGTTTGTATGCCAAAATGTAACGCCATTATTTAACATTGCTTTTAATGCCGTTTCTGCATATTCTGGGATATTGCCGCTAACTTGTGCGCCGATTGTTTTAACATAGTTCCACGAGGGCCGCCCGGTAATATTCGGGGCTTTGATTCGGCAAACTTTGTAACCAAACGCGGTAAAATATTCGTCAATGATTCTTGCATATTCTGGTAAAATCTGCTTAGAAACGATTCTAATAATTAGTTGTGTATCATAAGCAAGTTGCGCTACGCTCTGTGTACCTGCTACTGTTTGTGAATTTAAAGAGTGCGTGCGTAAATCCATAATATTTTGCCCAATCGCAACGCCCGCGGAAATTGCTTCCCCTGCATTGCCTGTTGCAGCACTTGCGCCAATGTTTACGACCTGCCCAATTAAACCAACTGCTAATTGCGGGCCATATTGCACAAGATAATTTTGGAATTGATTTGCGCCAAAGCTGGCGGTAGGATATGCACCTGTTGGGATTGAATGCTCAAGAGCGAAACTAGCGCCTGAACTTTGTTCTTTTTCATACCCTACGGGATAAATATAACTACTGCCGCCCGCGTATTTAGGTAATTTCAAGCGAAATCCTGCAACTCTATCTGTAAACCATTCGTAACGGTACGGCGTTTCGCTACCGGCCATTACAAGCGTTAAATAATTATAGGGATAACAAAATAACTTATTATTTTTAGGAACATAGCTACCAAACTTGACAGGGGTTGCAATAGTATAAGTTTGACCACTTGCGGTACTGCTCTCATCAGTAAGAGCAAACATAGAAATAAGGCTTTCTAGTTTACCCTTGCGAGTGTAAAGTTCAACCACTCTATTTGCTTGTGCTCTATCAGTAAGAGGGATTTTATAATAGCCGGAAACTTCATTATTTTCCGCCCCCGGGGCAATAGCTGTAAACCCATCTTGCGTCAATTCTTTAAAAATTTGTGTTGCATACATGTACCATTTATGTGGGATATAATTGTTACTGCTTGCCACGTTTACGGGGTCTCCCATTACGACGTTTTCTGGCACAGTGTTAGCGCCGATTGTATCGTCGTTTACGTGTTCCCGTTCAACGTAAGACGGATTAACAGTAGTATCATAAAACCACGTTTGGAAAATATCATAATCGAAACTAATCAAACAGGTATTATCTGCTAAATAAACTACATCAGTAATAAAGCCATAAAACCATTTATTAGAATAGCCTGTATTCTTCCATGCAATATAGTTACAGTCTCGGTACTGGTCAGCCATACCGTCAACGCGAATTTGCTTTGTTTTGCTAATATAACTGTATTGTGTTTTAGTGTAGGCGGCTTTACTTATAATATATGTATTAGCCGCGCTTGCACTTTCAAATAATCTAACATGGGAATAATCACTATTCCACGGGATACCACGGCAAATATATAAACTTGTATTTTGCGTCATTGTTTCCACCTCATTGTAAATATAGAGAATTGCGGGAATTGCACCCGCTTGTACTTTTATTCTCATAAAGGCCCGGTTTCCCGGGCCAGTTATTAGGAAACTGTAATAGCGGCAGTGCCCGTTTTCTTCGGGTCAAATACACTAGTTGCAGTAACGGTATATTTGCCGCTTGCGTTTGCACCAAATGCGATAAAGCCGGTGTTTTCGTCAATGGTTACGTTAGTAGTCGGCGAAATAGAGAATTTAACACCCTTGTTTGCAAAGTCAGTGCCGCTAACAGTTGCAACCGCAACAAGTCTATCCTGCGGTTTTGCCGTGCTTGCAACATTAACGGTAACGGTAGTAATAGACGGGGTCATGGTAGTAAAGCCAACAATAGGCGCGAATGGCGACGCGGAATAAATGCGCCAAACGTGGTTAAACTCATTCCAATACAGCAGGGCCGCATTGTACTGTTCGGTAAACTGGTTCAGTACGTCGTACACTTGGAACCAGTCACGGCTCATAACCACAATACCAACAGTATTAAGTGCGGTCAAATTACCTTCGCTAGGTCTCGTGTACGTGGGATCTTTTGCAAGCAATTCATCAAGGCGGGCAAGTTCACCGTCATTAAAGCCAAACGAATCCACAAGTACGCGCTGGCCCATAAACTGCACCTTGTCCATATTAAAGGCACTTGCCAGTACGTCAACGTCAATACTTGCCTCATAATCGGCAGTCATAACAACGAAAATATCAGACGGCGACGGGATAAAGGTATTAACGCCAGCAATGTTATATTCTTTGCTCATAAACTGCAATTTGCCAGTAATGCCCTTAACCTTTTTAACTGCCGCTTTGCTGCTTGCTTCATCGTCTACCGCGTCAATGGTTGTCATTTTTACATTGCCCGGAATAAGGCTCTGCGCAATAATGTACTTCATCATAATATATTCATCATAGGCCGCACCAGAATACAAGCTATTAACAATACGTGCGACAAGGTCAGTTACACCATCAAGAGAAAGGAACGCCTGTCGCAAGTTCTGTTCACTAACGGTTGCCTTATAGTATGTCTGCATGTTCAGCGCATGAAACGCAGATTTAATATCGGGGTTTTCACGTTTAAACGCCTGTTCAGTTTCGTTCGTGCTATTCCAGTCATAAGAGTTTGCTTTTGCAATATCAACGAAAATTTCTTCAATCGTTTCGCCGTATTCCAAAAGACCCTTTTTGGCAAACGCAAGCGGGTTAGAATACAGTTTGCTTGTAACAATCACTCGGGCGATACGATTGACAAGTGCGGACACAAACTCATTCATACGGGGTTGAAACGCAAGAATCTGTTCACCAACAGCGCGGATACTTTCCGTAGTGGCCTTCGCCTGTGGCACTGCCTGATAATATTCGGTGCTTGCATTATCTCGAATTGCGTTAAGAATACCAACGCTGTTTGCATTAAGCTGGGATACAGTAGGTTTAATAGGCATAATAAAAACACTCCTCTTACTTAAATAAAGAATCAAAAGTTACACGCTCGGCCAGGTCGTTTTCGGGTGATTTGGGCGGCTCTGTCTGGCCGGGGACTGCGCCTAAAAAGCGCTCAACGTATTGCTTGCGCAATGCACTTTCATTTTCCACGGCGGCAAGACGGGCCGCTTCTCGGTTGTTGCTTTCTGTAATAATTGCGTCGTTTTCGTCTAGCAATCGTGCGGCAAGCTGGCCCTGCGTTTCAGCGTCCGCCCCTGCAAATTCTGTCAAGACTGCTTGCATTTCTTCTCGTGTCATTTTTCTTTCACCTCACTTTTAATCTGTAGTTCACTTGCAAGTGCAACAAATTTTTCTTTATCGCCTGCACTAATATTATCAGCGGTAAAGCTATAAAGTTTTGCCGCGCTTGCCTGTTTCGGATAACCGTTCAACCCTACACGTTTAATAATATCGGGATAGTCACGGCGCATGTAGTTTTGGTCACATGCTGCACTGTATACACCGTCAACATGAACATGTGCAAGATAGTTCGTACTACCACCATACTGCCAAATACCCCAGTCTTTTACATACTGTGGGCCATTCTTATTATAGCGTGCAACCCATTTGTCATAGGCGTTTAGCATATTTATATCTAGTCTAGATTTAAAGCCGCTAATGTCACTAGCGTAAATCATTGCATAATAGCCAGCGTTTTCGAGATACTTGCAAAAGTCAATCGCGTTTTTGCTAGTTGCAGTTCTGTATCCATCGGGGCTTAGTTCAATATCACAAGCAATAGGCAAATCAAACTTTTTACCCTTAATGAGTCCCAAAAAGTACGCGGCTTCTTTTGCTCCCCGGCCCGCTTGATGAAACAAGCCAGACGTATAAAAATAAGTGCCAACGTGCATGCCTGCACTTACTGCATCGGCATAGAACCGTTCAAAACATTCGTCGGGGTACAAGTACCCATTTTTATTGCCAAACCCCGCGCGAATCATCACGCCAGTAAATCCCGCTTTCTTGACTTTTTCAAAATCAATTTTCTGTTGCCACTTGCTAACATCAATGATTTTTTCCATATTTATCATCCTTTACTTGTTTTACCTTTTCAAATACATCAGAAAGAGGGCCAATTAAATCAGGGTTAATTTCACCAATATTTTCTACAATGCTTGACAATTCCATTACAATAATATACAGTGTAATAAAACTAATAAAAGGAAAGTCAATTGCAATACCAATCATCGGCAAGCCCAACTGCAAATAAAACATGACAGCAACGGCGGCAATCTCTGCAAGTTTATGATAAAGGCCCTGCCGCATTACCTCGCTTTTGTACTCATGCTTGTAACATGCTTTAATAATGCCTGTCAGATAATCAGCAATAATTGCAACCATAATTAAAGTCAACTGCGCTACCTTGATGCTCATTTTAATCACCTCTTTACTTTACTATAAATTATAATTTAGTATTTGTCAATAGCTTTAACCGTGAATTTTAAATGTTGTGTCTACCAAAACAGTGCCGCCCGGGACGACCTTTGTTGTTAATTTTCCGTCAAATACTGCCCCGTATTCAAATGAATCAATCGTAACTTTCTGTTTTACACTTTTTGTCATTCCTGCGCCTGTAACTGTCCAGTCGTTTAATATGAATGTTTCGCCACATCCTGTTATCATTTCTTCCATGTATAGTTTGGGTCGTAGATATTTTGCTTGTGTAAATGTGTTTTCATGCTTAAAAGCGCCTAGTCTGTAATCGTCAACATCAAGGCCCGGCACGTCATAATCACCCAAAACATGCAAACTATCAGTATCCGCATACATGAACCGGTCATAACATGATTGCGCGGCCCGAATAGTAACGTCACGTGCGTAAGCGGTGCAGAAACAACCGACGGGAATATAAACAGGCTCGCGTTTTTCAATCTCGCCCGGTAAATATGCTAATCTGTTATCTTTTAATGTGGGCCATCGACTCGCGCATATAGGGTTAGTCGCCATCTTACCATAAAAGCTATTAAGCATTAGTTTTGCTAGTTGATAGCGTGCATAGTTCTTTTCTTGTTTTGCTTGCTGTTTCTGTTTATAAAAGTAGTCTATATATGTGTCAAATAACTTTTCACCCGCTTTATACATGTAGCCATCAATCGGACGATAATTGTAAACGTCGTACTGGTCAAAAAATAAAGCCAAATCAACGCTAGTTAATGTTAGCGGTACACTGTCGTTTAGGCTTTCTGTAACATATTCAGTAGGAATATAACCAGCTGTGTTTTTCATCTGTATAGTTGGTAAGTGATTTGGTTTTAGTTTAAAATCGCAATAAAAGCGCTGAAAATATAAAGGGTATTTATCATTCTTTTGGTATTCACCAGTAAAATAAACGGGTTCTCCATACGGATATACGTGCGGTGAATGTAACGCAAAAGGGTACAGACTGTTTACATCATATACGCGCCCTGCACCAACTAACTTATTTTTGTATTGCGGGGCAACATAGGTAAAGCCGCCTCTATATGCTTTACGCAAATAAGCGTCATTTTCGGGAATTGGAAATGTATTCCTAAAGCCCTTTTTACCGCCCATGCACTTGTCAACATAAAAATTAAAAGCATTGCTACCGGCTGTTATTTTCTTGTACCCGTCGTCGAATGTAGATTTTAACGCTATTGCAACAATTAGTGCGTCATTTGTAATATAGTCTTTTTCTTCTTTGGTCAATTCGTGGCCCGGTTCTCGGTATGCTTTATAATCAATATGAAGTTTTTGAACTGGTAATTTCCAACCCTTTGCAATCGCATCAACACTGTATGGTAATATTTTTAAACTGTCAATTATTTCGCATTTTGACTTTGGGCCAAAACATAAACACATTGTATAATAAAAGCCCTTATCACTTATTAGTGTGTTAAATTCGCATGCTTGTAATTCTTTCTTTTCTTTGTTTAACGTCCATCCATTTTTTAATAGATAATCTAGTATAAATGTGCCGTCAAACTTTAAATTATGAAAATAGCATTTCCTATTATGTCCCCATAAAAAGTCAATAAATGTACTTATGCTATTTCCGTATTCACGCTTTGTATTATCATATATGTTAATAGCGACCCATGCCCAGACGCGGCAGTCGTCCGGGTCTGTTGTCGTTTCAAAATCGCACGACCATATATTATTTGTACGCATGGTTTAAATCTCATCGGGCAAATTATCAGAATAAATAACCATTTGTAACGCATTTGCAATTTCGTTAACTTTTGCTTGCGCACCAACGCCCATATCGTACAAATAGTCAACATCAAATATAGAAGGGTATCTATCAACAATTTCTGCCCATTGCTCATTAGTTAACTTTGCTAAAGCATCATAAACAAACGGCCCGTTTGAAACATTAAAGCACCCAACCTTTACAAATGCGACTAAATAATGGTCAGGGCGTAAAATAGGCGATTCTGCTTGGCCATACTTTTTATAGTATCGCTGTTCCCGTTCATATCTGCTTTGTACTTTTCCAAAAATTTCACGATTAGGAATATTGCTAATTTTTGTTGGTTTCGCTTTTAATTCTTCAATACCGGGAATAATTTTATTTATTAGTTCCTGATTGCTTGCTGTTGTTTTCTGTGCTTCTAATTTTAGAATATCTTTTTTGTAACGTTGTCTAGCCGCCCTGTCAAGCCTGCTAATGGTGCGCCGTTCACCTTTTGTCGTGACAAACCTAAAACCCTTAACTTTTGCACTTTCAAAATCTGCAATTTTCTTATAATCGTTCAACCGTTTAATTTGTTGCCTTAATTGCGCAGTATTTTCGCTTTGGGCTTTTAATTCTTGAACGGTTATTTTTGGCGCAACTGTTTTACCGCCCGATTTTATATAGCGCGTTCGCATCTGGTTATATCTGCTTACCGCAATAGCCAAATCCTTTTCAGATAGTTTGCTAAATTTACGTGCCATTATAAAACCCCCAATAAAATAGGGGCGGTAGACTTGCCTACATTCATTGCAACTCTACCGCCCTTTCTATTCATATTGCGTTATGCAATAGTAATGGTCAACACCTGATTCTTGCCACTGGTAACAAGGCCCGGGACAATGGTAATAGGATTGCCCCACGTATCGGGCAAACCGTACATACTAACAATGCGCTTAATGCTATTGTAAGCGCCCATAGAGCAACAGCCGTAACTCTTGCCGTCCTTATCAAAGATAATCATACGCGGGGACAGCTGTGTTTTACCTTCAATGGGCCTGCCGTCGTCGTCCTTTGCTTCAAACTCGACAGGCTCAATGTAAAGACCCGTCATTTCAATGGGCATATTGATACATTCACGCAACGACGCATCGGCGCGATTAGTTGCATTAAAAATTTTCTTCTTTTCCTCGTCGGTATTCATGGGGAGACTGCAATAACAACCGCCGAAAATGCTAGATTCCATCATGGTTGCGGGCGTTTCTTTGGGTACAAGATTCTGATTAAACATAGTGTTTCTTTCCTTTCGTTACTGGCTAATTTCGGTAATGTTTGCGTACTGGTTCACGATTACATCGGGAATTTCAACATCACATTTGGGATAGCTTACAGATTGAATAGCACCATACCAGGTCAGTTTGCTTTTTGCAACTCGCGCGGGAATAAAGTCAACACTTTCAATCCACTTGCCATCTTCCTGCTTTTCCAAAAATTCCACCTTGGTGCAGATTTTCTTGAACTTCATTGTGCTGTTCTCCTTTCGTTTGTATTTAAGGTTCTCTCAACCTCTGTATATATTATAATATAAATAAGGTAGAAGTCAATAGGATTTTCAAAATTATTTGCTAAAAATTGCAAATTCTGGCAATGTCGTAAAACATGTCTTTTATTGCTAGACTTTCATAAAATAGGCAACCTGTGTTATATGCAAATTTAGTTAATTCGCCATGATAGCCACGGCAGAACATTTTACCTGTTAATAAATTAGGTTTCATATTCTCGGTTGTAAATGTGTAACTGCATGGGCAATTAGGGTTATATTTTGTACTAACAAATAAACCCCCGCTTTTGAAATTCGCCCATACACCGTAAGTTTTGCCATCGTACACAAAAATATAGAGTAAATCGCCTTTGGGAAAGTCGTTCACGCCAAAGTCAAAATCATCTAGTAAAAAGTCATTTTCAAAAGCATGCTTTGCATATGCGCTATTCGCCATAATTTGACCAAATTCGGTTGATTTTGCTTGTGCAGTAAATTCCGCATCATTAATGTGTAAAGCGTAAATGTTTTTATTTTTGAATTCACCTTTACTATTTAACTGTACATGGAAAAAATTATAGTAAGGATTACTACTTGCAAAAGAGTTACCTATAAAAATTACTGGCACACGCTTTCTATTTGGGTCAGACGGACGTGCCAACGTATCATATAGCCGGGCAAATTCCTCTGGCTCATTTTTCAAATAGCGTTTGCCTTTGCGCGGGTCAAGAAATATTTCCTCAAAAATCATATAGCGCAAATTTGGCAGGTTAACACCCTGTATTCCTGCATCTGTTGACAAACTGAAAAAATGACAAATAGGTTTAAATCCATCGTCTGTTTCAATACCTGCCATATTTGAACGGTATTTTATATCAAGATTATAATTAAACTTTGTGTTAATATCATCAAAATACTTTTTATAGGCTTTTTGCGTTTCTGTTTTGGTACGGCGAATAACGCAAAATTCGGACGTGTTATCTTTCAAAAATAGGTTTAAGCCATAGTTACGGCAACCCGTTGTTTTGCCGTCGCCCTTTGGGCCTGTTACAAAATTAAATAACCTTTGTTTGTTTAATATGTCTGTTGGGTCAAACCATGACACTATTATACACCCTTTCTATAAAAGAAATAGAGGTACACGCAACAACCGAACGGGAGTAACTAACTCATGCGCGATAGCTCTAATTAAAGAGTAGTTCCTATCAACGCGCGGTTCATTTGCTGTCGTGCCCTCTATACTTTTATTATAACACGTTATTTGTTAATGTCAATAAAGTACGAGCATTTCTTCTACTTTATAATTTATATTTCTGCACCATTTGGCCATAGCTTAGCCCTAATGCGCTTGCTTTACGGTTAATTTCTTCAATAGCCGCTTCTGTGCGAGGTTTCTTTGAAGAATTGCGTGGCCGTATCCGACAATAATCACAATACAACTGATTAACTTTTAACGGCTCAAAAGGTAAACCGCATATCCTACAATACTTAACCATGACAAAACCTCCAACAAGAAATATAAAGATATAGAAACGATAAGAAAATTACAATAGCATAAAGCGCATATTCATTGCACCTTACAAAACCTGTAATATCATCACTTATAATTAAAGCTAATACTTCATAAGAAATAATAACAAAAAAGCCAATAATTAGTAATAGCAATGCAACGCGCCATCCTTTATGCACATAAATCTTACAGTCTTGCGGCCATAATAATTAATGTTTTTCTGGCTTATTAGCCTTGCTACATTATCTTTTGTTGAAACTGCATAGAGGTTATTAAAGCGGCTTAATAAATGCCATGCGTTATAAATAATCATTCTCCAACCACCCTTGCAAGTTCATCAATCTTTGAACAAAGTACATTATATTTGCACTTTGTGCAAGTACACGTCGGCGCGTCCACTGTTACACCCGGATATGGGCATTTACTTCTGCGCCATGCGTAAACTAAAAATTTGACCAATGAAGTTATACTTTGCATACTTGGCTGTTCTTTGTTGTTCATTTTGTTAAATCCTTTCCGTTGTGTAATTTTCTTTAACTGTCTACATTGTACCACAAAGCGCGGTAAATGTCAAGGAATATTTGCAAATTATTTTGAGGTTTTCATAGTACCTTTTATG
>ENA-UPWU01000821-UPWU01000821.1-human-gut-metagenome-genome-assembly--contig:-NODE-821-length-13771-cov-7.713378_pt1 | contig 13771 bp, 8 predicted proteins | sample MGYA00250058_ERZ773392 | MGnify/ENA primary metagenome ERZ773392 (study PRJEB29103, sample SAMN06112084) | human gut metagenome | biome: human gut; feature: ankylosing spondylitis patient; material... | reverse complement strand
CAAAATATGGCTGCAAAACCGCATTTCGCAAGCTTGCAGCCCTGCTGATTTTATTCCGCCACAATCGCAATGGCGCTGTAATTGTCCGCTTCCTCGTCGCAGCGCTGCGCATTTGGATGCTGGAGAACGCGGTTTGGGCGGCGCTTGAGCGGAAGAAAGCGCGCGCACAACGGCAATCAGGGCGCGTCAGCATATCCTTCCACATACCCCGTCGCCACGCCCTCATACGCGCTCGTCGCCGGGTCGGAGGATTTGCGTGCCTGCACCGTCAGGCAAGTGCCCGTGAAGTGCAGCAGCATGTCCACGCCGCAGGGGGCATCGTCAATGATTTGGCAGCGGACGCGCAGCAGATTCCCGTTTTCATCCGCCGACACCCAGCCGCCGGAGGATAACATCGTGCGCCCCGGCCATCCGGGAAATTCACTTACGCGGTTCTCACCAAGCCCGAATTGCAGCGGATGCCGCCCGCGCGCGTTCTCCCAAATCAGCGTGTTTCCCCGCAGTTCCACGCGCTTGAGGCTCAGCGGGTTCGGCGCGGCGAAATGGTACACAGGCGACGCGTCCAGCGCGCACGCAGGATTGTTCCCCAGCGGCTGAATTTCGGGCGACAGGCGCACGGGCGGCATATCCTCCATGCCGCAGTAAGGGTAGATTTCGTCGAAAAAGGCGTTGTAGATGCGCTGCACGCCGATGGGGTCAAGGCGCGTGTCGGCAATCGTGCACAGGCAGACATCCTTCTCCGGGCACACCACGGCAAGCTGCCCGCCCATGCCGTACATTGCCCAGCCTGCGCGCGTCATCCACACCTGCCAGCCGTAGCCGTAGCGCTCTTCCTCGTTCGCGCACAGGCAGTTGTCGATGTGCTTTTTCGTCATCTCCCGGCAGAACCATTCCGGCAGAATTCCGCGCCCGCCGTCCATCACCAGCCGCGTCACCTTGTGCAAATCGCGCAGGGACATGCACAGCCCTGTGCCGCCCTGACAGGTGCCCGCGGGGTCGCACAGCCAATGCTTCTCGTCGTTTGCGCCAAGGGGCGTGAACACCCGCTCGGTCAGGTAGTCCATCACCTGCTGCCCGGTCAGCCGCGCCACCAGCGCCGCCAGCACCTGCGAGCAGCCCGTATCGTAGTGGAACACCGTGCCCGGTTCGTGGGTGGGTTCGGCGGTGAAGAACGGCTTCGTCCAGTCGTCGTCGGTTTCGCGGTAGACGGTGGCGCGGTAGCACGTCGCCATCCGCAGCATATCGCGGATTTTCAGGCGCATCAGGCGCGCATCCGGCTTTTCGGGCAGGAAGTCGCGGAAGTAGTCGGCAATGCAGTCATCCAGCGAAATTTTTCCTTCGTCCAGCAGGAGGCCGATGGCAAGCGCCGTCATGGATTTCGACACCGAGTACATCCGGTGCGCCTTCCCCTCCTCAAACGGCGAATAGTACGCCGTCGCCTTCACTTCGCCCCGCACGTCAAGGATGAAGCCGTGCATACACACGTCCTCGCGCTTCAGGCGGCTCACAAAATTCTCCACGCGGGTTGCCAAGCGCTGGTCAAGCATGGGGTTCACTCCCTTCGTAGGCACAGGCTGCCTGAATGTACGCGCCCGTCCCCTTGATATCGTAGCTGCCTACGGTTTCCGAAATATAGTAGTCATACGACCCGTCGCGGTACGCCTCCGTTTTTCCGCCCAGCCCCGCGCCGTAGCACGTTTTCGCCAGAAACAGCGTGCCATCCCGCATCTGCCCGACGAAATGCCGCTGAATCGCCCGGAAGCTCTCCTGCGCCGCCGCCAGCATCCAGTCAGGCAGCTGATGATTCGCCGCCGCCTTCAAAATCGCCGCCGTCATCAGGCACGAGCCGGAGGATTCCAAGTAGTTCCCCTCGCGGCCGGGGCAGTCCAGCACTTGCAGCCACGCGCCGTCCACGCGGATTTCCAGCATCCGCGCGCTGATTTTCTCCATCAGCGCCCGCAGCGGCTCGAAGCATTCGTGATTTTCCGGCAGCAGCGCCAGCACATCCGCCAGCCCCAGCATATACCAGCCGACAGCGCGCCCCCACGCGTGCGCCGAACGCCCCGTCTCCGGGTTTGACCACTGCTGCGCGCGGGATTCGTCCCACCCGTGGTGATTCAGGCGCGTTTTCGGCTCATAGGTGTGCTCATATGCCAATTGCAGCTGTTTCGCCGCGTCGCGGATACCCGCATCGTCCTCCGCCATCAGGCAGTATTCCACATAGAACGGCGCGGACATGTGCAGCCCATCCAGCCACATTTGGTAGGGGTAGCACTTTTTGTGCCAGAATCCCCCGTCGGATGTGCGCGGCTGCCGGCGCAGCTGGTCGCGCAGCACGTCTGCCGCCCGCAGGTACTTTTCATCCCCCGTCGCCTTGTAGAGATACAACAGCTGCCGCCCATTGCAGATGTAGTCCAGATTGAACTCATCCAGCGTGTAGTCGCGAATCGCGCCGCTTTCGTCGGTCACGAACGTGTCCATTGCGTCCTTGATGTAATCGAAATACTTCTTTTCCCCCGTCATGGCGTACAGCGCCTCCATGCCGCGCCACGCCACGCCATAGTCATAGCTCCAGCGGCTGGTCAGCAGGCCATAACGCTTCATCAGGCAATCCGCCATTTTCGCGGCGGATTTCGGCAGAAACTCCTTCATTGCGCTTCCTCCAACAATGTCTGTGCAATCCGCACGGCGCGTCATTTTTCCTTTATTATCATACCATGAACACAGCGATAGATAAAGGGCTTTCCGGAAAATTCTCATCAAATTCCTTTGCCGTTCCTGTCCTTTGTGCGCATACTTTTAATTTGTGCTGTTTTCTTTGTAGATTCAGCAAAAAGTGCAGCAAACCGTTGCCGTTGTGATATGATGCTAATCGAAGGCGATGTGGTTGAAAAATCGCCAAATAAGAATGGAGGAATCCCCATGAAGAAGCTGTTTTCCATCGCTCTGGCTCTGTGCCTGCTCCTGTCCGTCGCGCTGGCGGATGTCACCCTGACCAAGGTCTACAAGACTGAAGACCTCGTGTCCAACACCTTCCACAACGGCTTTGTGACCGCTATCGGCATGACCGGCGAGAACACCGTCGTCCTCAAGGATGACGGCACCTACGAGTACACCAAGCGCCTGATGCAGACCGCCGAAGACGGCACCGTGACGGCGGACATCGTTTACACCTTCACCGGCACTTACACGAAGGATGGCGATACGGTCGTTCTGATGTTCCCGACGGCGGGCACCGCGTCTGAAAACTGGGGCTCCCTGGCGGGCTCCTACTTCCAGAACACGGAAAGCGCTGCTTTCGCGGACAGCGACTACGCGGCGGGCGTTGTGCAGTGCAAGGAAGCGGAAAGCCATCTGATCGCCGACCTGTTTGAAGGCCCGTACCTGCTGGACAACCTGACCACCTCCGACGCGGCGTTTGACGCGGAGGAATGCACCGTGACCATCACCGTCAGCGGCGACACCTTTGACTATGTGGTTACCAATTCCGACGACGACTAATGCTTATCCCCAAAGCGTTAGTCGGTCCGGAAAATCCTCACGGGGAGGGCGATACGCCTTCCCCATTTTCTTTCGTATGATAGACCGCATAAAAAGGAGAAAATCATGAGCACGGCGAAGAAGGGTATGAAAAAAAGTACCTATTTAATTATCTGGACGCTGGTGATTGCGCTGCTGTGCAGTGCCGTCGGCGTCGTCAACTACGAAGCGCTGTATTGGGACTCCGCCCTGACGCTGTACTTCGGTGAAGTCGGCGTGAAGAACGTTTCCACCGTGACGTTTGACACGGATGACCATGCGCAGGTGGCGAACCTGATTGTCGCCGAAGGCGCGGTGCTGCTGAAGAACGAAAAGAACGCGCTGCCCATGAAGGGCGGCAAAATCAGCCTCTTTGGCATCGACAACAAGAGCGGCGTTTTGCAGAAGGTGCTGGAGGATGAAGGCTTCACGGTCAACCCCACGCTGGCTGCCTTCTATGCCGCGTCCAGCCACTCCTCCGGCGCGGGCAGCCTGTCGGCAGGCAACGGCTCCGAAACCGGCGGCTGGGTGATTGACGAAGTGCCGCAGAGCGAATATACGGCGGACGTCAAGGCCTCCTACAAGGATTACAACGATGCTGCCGTCGTCGTGCTGATGCGCACGGGCGCGGAAGGCAACGACCTGCCGTATGACATGTCCCGCTACGGCGGCTCGGCGGATGAAAACTACCTGGAGCTGAACAAGGACGAAAAGGAACTGCTTGCCGAGGTGCATAAAGCCTTCGACAAGGTGATTGTGCTCATCAGCTCCGCCAACGCCATGCAGATGGACTTTGCGGACAAGGCGGAATACGGCATTGACGCGGTGCTGTGGTATGCCCGTCCGGCGGGCGGCATCGGCTCGATTGCCAAGATTTTGTCCGGCGCCATCAACCCCTCCGGCCGTCTGGTGGACACCTATGTGCACGACAACCTGTCCTCCGCCGCCATGCAGAACTTCGGCGACTACCGCTATGTGAACGAGGATGGCTCCCTCTCCGGCTATTCCTATGTGAACTACGCCGAAGGCATCTATGTCGGCTACAAGTACTATGAAACCCGCTATGAGGACGCCGTACTCAAGCAGGGCAACGCGGGCGATTACGATTACGCCGCCACCGTCGCCTATCCCTTCGGCTATGGTCTGAGCTACACTGATTTTGAATGGTCTGACCTGAAGGTGGACTGGGACGGCGACCTCTGCACCGCGTCGGTCACGGTGCAGAACACCGGCTTCACCTCCGGCAAGGATGTTGTGGAATTCTACGTCCAGTCGCCCTACATCCCCGGCGGCGTGGAAAAGGCGGCTGTGTCGCTGGCGCAGTACGTCAAGACATCTGAGCTTGCCCCCGGCGAGTCGCAGCGCGTGTCCGTCACCTTCTCCAAGCAGGACATTGCCAGCTACGATGCAAAGGACGCCAAGACCTATGTGATTGACGCGGGCGACTGGTATGTGACCGCTGCCCACGATGCGCATGAGGCCGTGAACAACGTGCTTGCCGCAAAGGGCAAGACCACGGCGGACGGCATGACCGCAAACGGCAACACGGCGATGGCAGCCAAGTACACCGTTTCCGAGCGGGAACTGCTGAACAAGGACGCTGTTTCCGGCGCGGAAGTGACCAACCAGCTTGATGATATCGTCTATGCGGACGACACGGTGTATCTCTCCCGCTCCGACTGGTCTGTGATGGACAATAACGGGCTGGAATACGCCACCGGTGTTGCGAAGGGCGTATCCAACGTCGGCAACATCTCCGGCGACGCGCCGACCTATGTGATTTCCGACGACCTGCGGGCAAAATTCGAGCTGAAGGGCTTTGAGGCTTCTCTGAACCCGACAGACCCCACGGATGCTGCCCTGTATCCCGGCAAGGAAGCCTACACCTACGGCGCGAAGAACAATTTGAAGCTGATCGACATGGTGGGGCTGGATTACAACGACCCGAAGTGGGATCTGCTGCTGGATGAACTCAAGCTCTCCGAGATGCACCAGCTGTTCAACAAGTCCGGCTGGGGCTCTCTGGCGGTGGAATCCGTTGGCAAGCCCAAGACGTATGAGTATGACGCGCCGCACGGCATTGCGAACTTCCTGACGGACGCGGTCATCTACACCTATCCCTGCGCGACGATGACGGCGGCGACGTGGAGCCAAGAGGTTCAGCGCATCTACGGCAACGCCATCGGCGAAGACGCGATTGCGTCCAACACCGAGGGCTGGTACGCGCCCGGCATCAACATCCACCGCACCCCCTTCGGCGCGCGCAACTACGAATACTACTCCGAGGATGCTGTGCTGACCGGTCTTTGCTCCGCGGCGGTCTGCGCGGGCGTTGAAGCGCACGGTATGCACGCCTACATCAAGCACTTTGTCATGAACGACGCCGACACCAACCGCGCCGCCAACGGCTGTGTGGCTGTGTGGGGCACGGAACAGGCTGCCCGTGAAATCTACCTCAAGCCCTTCCAGTATTCCATCCAGAAGGGCGGCGCACAGGGCATCATGCTGACCATGTGCCGCGTCGGCTGGCAGTTCACCTTCGGCTCCTATCCGCTGATGAGCGCCATCTGCCGCAACGAATGGGGCTGGCACGGCTGCTACATCACCGACTACACCACCACCATGAAGGGCGCTGGCTCTGACCAGTATCTGGCGGCGGGCGGCACGCTCGTGCACGCAACCGCGGAACAGTCGCTCAGCGACGTCAAATCCGGCTGGTGCCGCAAGCTGCTCCGCGAAGCCGTGCATCAGATTCTCTACAACACGGCAAACTCGCTGGCGGTTGACCCCGCCTATGCGGCGATGCTGAATCAGGCGGATGATGCTGCGGAAGAAACGACTGCCCCGGCGATTGAGGAGCACAAGGGCTTCCTGTACGGCATGGCGTGGTACAAGGTTGTGCTGTACGGCTTTGACATCCTGATGGCGCTCGTGCTGGTGTTCATGGCAATTCGCGTATACAGCAAAGTGCCGATGACCGAGGAGCAGTTCCAGAACCGCAAGCGGATGAGCAGGAAGGGTAAGCGCATCATGTGGATTGTGATTGCCGTCGCCGTCATCGCGATTGCAGTTGTCTTCTACCTCTGGGCTTGGCCGCTGCTTGTCAAGGCGTTCAAGATTTAATACGATTTTCCGGGGCTTCGGAATGTTCCGGAGCCCCATTTTGCACGAAAAAGGAATTGCAAGGAGGACATTATGCTGTCTGGGAAGAAAATCTTGTCGGCGGTGCTCTCTGCCGCTCTGCTGCTGCCCGCCGCCTCGGCGCTGGCGGAGGACGACGCGTTTGCGGCGGAAATCGAGCGCCGCTATACCGCGCCCAGCATCGACAGCCGCAGCGAGGTACGCTGGTGGATGGCGGAAGCGGGCCATACGGACGAGACCATCCGCGCGGAAATTCAGGCGATGTACGACGGCGGCTTCCGCGGCGTGGAGCTGTGCGCGCAGGGCGAAGACGAAATCAGCGAAACGGACTACGGCTACGGCTCTGCGCAGTGGGATCACGACTTGAAGCTGGCAATGAACACGGCGCTGGACTTGGGAATGACCGTCTCCCTCACCTCCGGCACAAACTGGGCGACCGCCAACGTCCCCGGTCTTGACCCGCACAGTCAGGGCGCAAGCCAGATTGTCGTGGACATTGTGGAATACATCAAAGCAGGGGCGAGCCGAAGCGGGGCAATCCCCATGCAGAAGAAAGTCGGCAGCAAGGTCTACCCCATTGCGCCGACGGCGAAGCTGATTGGCGTTTTTGCCGTGCCGCAGACGAGCGGCAACAAGGCAAAGCCCATCGTGACGGACGGAACGGGCATCATCGAGCTGACCGACAAGCTGGTCTGGGAAGCGGACGGCACAATTACGCTGGACTGGACGCCGGAAAACGCCGAATCGAAGTACCGCCTGTTCTACTACTGGCAGCAGGGCGCAATGCAGGAATCCCACCCCGCCGCTGAAACCGCGTACTGCATCAACTACTTTGATGAAGCAGGTGTCAAGGCGCTGAAGGAATACTGGCTGGCGCACATCCTGGACGACGAAGCGCTGAATGCCAAGATTCAGGCAGGCGACGTGCAGCTGTTCATGGATTCGCTGGAAATCAGCACTGAATACGGCTGCGCATTCTGGTGCGACGACATGGCGGAAGAATTTCTGGCGCGCAAGGGCTATGACATTCGTCCGTACCTGTACCTGACCATCGGTCTGCCGGAATTGTTCTACTGGGATGCCGTGGACTACGGCAGCTATGATTTGGCGGACAAAGCCATGCGCGAAAAGGTGCTCAACGACCTCTTTGACGTGCAGACGCAGCTCTACCGCGAACGGATGCTGGAGCCGCTGCGCGCGTGGCTGCACGAATACGGCATCAAGACCCGCGCGCAAATCAGCTATGGGCAGCGACTGGAAATCTCCGAGCCGATTATGAGCGTGGATTATCCGGAGGCGGAAATCCTCAACCAGAACAATCAGGTGGATATGTACCGCCTGTGGACGGGCGGCGCGAAGCTGCAGAACAAGGTGCTTTCCTCCGAAACGGGCGCTTACGGCGGCTATGCCTATACCGAGCAGGATCACCTGATGGAGGCGTACAACCTCTTTGCGGCGGGCTTCAATCGCATTGTGTGGCACATCTGGTCTGCGCAGTACGGGCCGGGAACGGATAATCGCTGGCCGCATTATACCGCCAGCGGCGCGGTGTATGCCAGCTTCTACGCCTTCGGGCCGCATGAGCCGTCCAGCGTGGATTATCCGTCGTTCAACGACCATCTGGGGCGCATCTGCCAGCTGCTCCGCGAGGGTGTGTCCCGCACGGATGTCGGCATGATTTACATGAACTATCAGCAGCCCATGCCGACCAGCGGCAACCACGGCGGCGAGAACTGGCTGCTTAACCATACAACCGGCTTTTTCCCGTCCACGACCTTGCAGGATAACGGTTATACCTACGACTACTTCAGCCCGGATTTCCTGACGGCGGACGGCGTGTACTATAATGCCGAAACCGGCACGCTGGAGCAGGCGGGTTATCAGGCGATTGTGCTGTGGCAGGAGCAGCTGGCGCTGGACGGCGCGAAAGCCCTGCTGGATTTGGCAAAACAGGGCATGAAGGTGGTTGTGGTGGATGGCGCCGCCGTCCAGACGCCGTACAATGATGACGGCGAGGCTGCGCTGGCGGATGTGATGGCGGAAATGAAGGCGCTGCCCAACGTCTATTCCGCAAAGGACGCGGACGACGCTGCCCGCGTGCTGCAAAGCGCCGGGGTGAAGCCTTACGCGGGCTTTACCGAGCCGAACCGCCAGCTGCTGACGCAGACGCGCCGAGACGGCGACACCGAGTACCTGTATGTGTACAACTACTGCGACGGCAGCTATGTTCCCGTGTGGTCGCAGGGGGAAAAGCAGGATACGCACGGCGATACCATCACGACGGAGATGGTGGTGGACGGCACTTGGATTCCGTATCAGCTGGATGCGTGGACGGGCGAAACGAAGCGACTGGGCGTTTATCGCCATGAAAACGGCAGCACGATTTTCCCGTTGACGCTGGATTACGGCGACGTGGCGCTGTTTGTATTCCGTGCGTGCGAGGCGGACAGCGAGCTTCACGCGGTCGAAACGAACGCGGCGGATGTTTGCAGCGATGGCAGCAGCCTGTCTGCCAAGGTCACAGCGTCCGGCGAATATCAGGCGCAGCTCAGCAGCGGCGAAACGCGGCAATTCGCGGCGCAGGTGCCGGATGCGTTTGAAATCACCGACTGGGATGTTACCGTCATGAAGCACACGGCGTCTGAGCAGGTGAACGAGCGCACGGAAACGCTCTTCGGGCAGACCATCACCGAAACGCAGGTGGCGACGGACATTACCCCCGTCGCGCTCCATCTGGACGCCCTGAAAACATGGAATGAAATTCCGGAACTGGGCGAGCGCACGGTCGGTCAGGCGACGTACAAGGCGGTTTTCCAGTGGGATGGCACGGCGGACGGCGCGTATATCGACTTGGGCCCGATGAGCGAAAGTATGCAGGTTTTCATCAACGGCGAAAAAACGGGCGACCTGAGCATGACGAAAGCGGTCATGGACATCACGCCGTGGCTGAAAAACGGCGAAAACACCATTGCGCTGCTGTATTCATCGAGCTTGGCGAATGCAGGCGGCGGCGCGGGCGGCGGCGACTGGTACGGCTACCGCTACGGCTTGCAGGCATATGGCCCTGCGCAGGCGGTTGTTCACCCCTACTGCCTGATTCCGCTGGACTGATGCCGTCTCCCCTGCCTTTTGTCCTGTACCGCGGGGCAAAAGGCCGGGTTGCGGCGGGCTGGATGCGTATGCTATAATGGCACCGAAATGAAGGAGGGAAAATGAGCTGTGATTGTATTCCTCGCGCAGTGCCTGGGAGAAAGTTATTATTACCAAATGTACCTTTCCGTTGTAGCCTTTCTGGAAATGCTGTCCGGTGTTGCTGTTTTCATTTTCCCGCTGAAGCACAAGCCGCAGTATGTCGTTCGCGCGGCTGCGGGGCTTGCCCTGATGGCGGCGATTATGATCATCCGAGCCATCCTCCGCACGCATTTTCAGGCAATGCTCTGGTCACGCTTTCTGGGTGCTCTGATGGAATACTTGTCCGTGCTGCCCCTGCTATTCCTTGCGCATGAAGGCACATGGTGTGAGCGGCTGAAAACGTGGTGCGCCGGATGTGCCGCCGTCCAGATTGCCGGCAGCCTGTACGCACTCGTGCTATCCTTTACGGGCGCGGACGATACGCAGACGATGAACCTGTTTCCGCAAATCACCAACGGGGATGTGACACTTCTCATCTGGTTTGTGTTCCACCTGGCCGTCTGCTATCTGCTCCGGCTGCTGTTCATCCATCCGTCTGTGCAGTACCATGAAGATCGGAAATCGCAAATTCAGACGACGTGGCTGTGCATCCTGTTCTTGTTAGCCAGTGTGCTGATTAACGCGGTGATGGGCGAATACCGCGCCGATTCACGGCCGCTCTATGAAATGCTGCGCTGCTGCCTGGTGTTCATGTGCATTGCCGTCTTGGCGCTGCACCATGACATCGTGCTGTTTTCGCAGAATCGGGCGGAAATCGAGGTGATGGATCAGGTGCTGGCGGAGAATCGGCGGCAGTACGAGACGATGAAGGCCAACATCGACCTTGTGAATCTGCGCTGCCATGACCTGCGCCATCAGCTGGACAAGCTGCAAAGCCGCCTGACCGAATCCGAAATTTCCGCCCTGCGGGAAGCAATCGACCTCTATGACAGCAATGTGAAAACGGGCAACGAGGTGCTGGATGTTGTGCTGTACAGCACGATGCTCAAGTGCATGGACAACGGCATCGCCTTCACCAGCATGGCGGATGGCGAGTGCCTGTCCTTCATGCGGACGCGCCACCTTTACGCGCTGTTCAGCAATGCGCTGGATAACGCGGTGGAAGCGGTGATGCGCGTCAGCAACCCTGAAAAGCGGGTCATCAGCCTGCATGTCCGGCGGCTGAGCGGCGCGGTGGAAATTGCCGTGATGAACTACTACGAGGGCGAAATCAAGTTCAAAAACGACTTGCCGCAGACGAGAAAGACCGACGGACGGCGCCACGGCTTTGGCACATCCAGTATGCAGTACATTGTCAGCCAATACGGCGGCACGATGAAAATCTCCGCCAAGGACAGCGTTTACCTGCTGGAAATCCGGCTGAACATCCCGGAAAAGGCGGAAAAAACGAAGACTCATTAAAAAAAGCAGGCGATTTGCCTGCTTTTTTTAGTGCGCTGCTAAATACTCGTTGTAGGTCTGCTGAACCTGTTTCTTGCGCGGCTGGGAGATTTTCAGCTCCTCGCCGTTATCCAGCAGCAAACTGTATCCCTTGATGCCCGCAATGTGCTGCAAATTCACCAGATAGCAGCTGTTGCAGCGGACAAATTGTTTGTCCGTCAAATCGGCTTCAAGCGTGGAAATCGTGCCGCACTGCCGAATCTGCCCCTCGGCGGTGTGGAAAATCAGGTAATGCCCATCCGTCTCAGCATACAGCAAATCCCGCAGGCGCAGTCGAATTTTGCTGCCGCCTGACACAAGCAGTATCGTCGCTTCCTGCTTTTCCGGCAGATGCTCCAGCGCCCAATGCAGCTTCAGCGCGAAGTCATAATACTTGACAGGCTTGAGGATGTAGTCAAACGCGCCGACCGTGTACCCCTCCAGCGCATACTGCGCCAGGCTGGTCACAAAAATCAGCATGACCATGCGATCCATCTTCCGCAGATTCCGCGCCGTTTCCATCCCGGACAGCGCAGGCATCCGAATATCCATATAAACGATGTCGTACTCCGCCTGATATTCCTCCAAGAAGAGCAGCGGGTCATGCCAGACACGAATCGTAAACGACACCTTGTTTTCCGTTCCGTAGCGCTGAATCGCCTGTTCCAGCGCGCGAGCAGCGGACTTTTCGTCCTCGACGATGGCAATGCGCACAGCCATGGCAGACCCTCCTCTCTGATGGTTAATATTTTACCATGCGCGGAGGGAAAATGCAAGGCAGGATTCATCCCCTTGTTTCAGGCGGCACCGCACAAATGAGACAGTGCCGCCTGAATCCTCTCTCTGTGACTATCTTTTGTTTTCGTCCTCCGTATCTATCAGCAGCACAGCAACATCGTTGACATTTGTGCCGGTAGGGCCGGTAAAAATAAGGCCGTTTGCCTTTTCCAGCGCATGATAAGCATTATTTTCTTGCAGCATCTGCGCAATCGAGATTCCCTGTGCCGACAGCTGGGAAGCGGTGTCGCCATCCACATAGCCGCCCGCAGCGTCCGTGGGGCCGTCCGTACCGTCACTCCCAATGCTAAAAACAGCCGCATTGGTGATTCCTGATAATTCCTGTGCAGCAGCAAGGGCAAGCTCCTGATTGCGTCCGCCTTTTCCATGGCCTGTGACGTGCACGACCGTTTCGCCGCCCATCAGGAAAGCGCGCTTCTGCCCGTCCTGGGCATGCGTCCGAGCAATGGCGGAAAGTACCTGCCCCGCGTCGCGCGCCTGACAAGCCAAGACGTCCGTGAGCAAAATGGGGGTGTAGCCCAGAGAACTGCAAGCTGCCGCCGCGGCGGAACATAGCTCCCGAACGCTGCCTGTGACATGGGTTTCGACGTTTGAAAGTGCCTTGGGCGTCTCCTGATGCAGCAGTGACATTGCTTCCGGCGAAAGGCGCAAATGGTAACGCGCGGCAATCGAAAGCGCCTCGCCGCAGGTGGATGCATCCGGGCAGGCAGGGCCAGAGGCTATCATATCCAGCGGGTCGCCCAGAATGTCAGACAGCACGATGGAAAACACACGCGCCGGCTGGCATAGCTTGGCAAAGCGTCCGCCCTTTACGGCAGAAAGGCGCTTGCGAATGGCGTTGATTTCGACAATACTTGCGCCGCTGGCAAGAAGCTGCTGTGTTATATCCTGCAATTCATGCAAGGGAATGGTGCGCCTGAGCGCGCTGCGCAATGCGAAGAAATACATCATCGAGGCCAAGACCGCAGGTCCGGAGATCGCAGAACTGCCCGACGCCGACGTGCTGAAGATCATCTCGAAGCTCGCCAAGCAGGGAACCGACTCGGCGGCGATCTTCTCCGAGCAAAACCGTCCCGACCTGGCGTCGGAGGAGCTGGCCCAGGTGGCCGTTTTCCAGGAGTTCCTGCCCAGGCAGCTCACCCCGGAGGAACTGACCGCCGAGGTCAAGGCCCTGATCGCCGAGGGCAGGCTGTGAATATCCTGTACGAAGATGCCGCCCTTGTGGTGCTGGACAAGCCCGCCGGACTTTCCAGCGAAGAGGGCGTGCCCGCAGCCCTGCGGCAGCTGTGGAGCCAGCCGGATGCCTTTGTAGGCGTGGTGCACCGGTTGGACACGGGTGTGTCCGGCCTGATGGTGTTTGCCAGAACGCCCTGGTCTGCGGCCGCACTCAGCCGTCAGATCACCCAGAGCCAGAACGCCTACGCTGTGCAGGATGGCAGGGCCGAAGGGAAGCCGGAAGTGCCGCAGTTCATCAAGCGATATCGGGCCGTCATTGCAGGCGGGCCGGACGAAGCACTGCCCGCCGAAGGCACCCTGCGGGACTGGCTGTTCAAGGACAGCCGCCGGGGCCGGGTATTCCCGGTCAGCCGCCCCCGCAAGGGCGTGCGGGAAGCCGTGCTGGAATACCGCATTGTCCGGCAGACGCAGGATGCCTGCCTTGCTGAGATCACCCTGCACACCGGCCGCACTCATCAGATCCGGG
>ENA-UPWU01000816-UPWU01000816.1-human-gut-metagenome-genome-assembly--contig:-NODE-816-length-13793-cov-10.631307_pt1 | contig 13793 bp, 7 predicted proteins | sample MGYA00250058_ERZ773392 | MGnify/ENA primary metagenome ERZ773392 (study PRJEB29103, sample SAMN06112084) | human gut metagenome | biome: human gut; feature: ankylosing spondylitis patient; material... | reverse complement strand
GACGAGGCAACAAGGACAGACCCACCGAGTGAACCACCTTGCTAACTTGCTGCCTACATCGGGGTGTATGCGGCAGCTAAAATCAGTTACATTTGTGAAGATGTGACACATCCATATAGTCAGGCAGACCATTCTTGTAGGCTACAGCGGTTTCTCCCTGAATAAGTGGTTTTAAGTATTCGATAAGCTCAGGCTTCACATCATTGCCCGCATCATTGATCCACTCTCTTGGCACAGACTTGGCCTCGTTTGCGATATCCTTGATAGCAGAATATGTGTATTCCACCTGATAAGGATCATTTGAGATGCGCTTCAAGCATACCATTGATGCGGTCACACCCTCCGCTGCAATCATGACACCCTTTTTACCCTGAGCAAAAGATTCCTCGATATCGGTTAATGATGCAAGGTGTGAGGCACAGCGCTGGAGCACATTTACCTCTACAGAGCGCACCTTGACACCGATGTTTTCCTTTACGATGAACTCAAGAGCTTTTCCGGCACCGCTTAGCTGCTGGTGTCCGAACTGGTCACATGCGGCATTTGATGATGTAATGTATGAGCCGTCTGCGTCATGTATTCCTTCGGATACGGCAACTATCACATTGTTAGTGTGCTCGAGGGCTTCTTTTATATCGGCAACAAATTTGTCCTTGTCGAAATTCACCTCAGGCAGATAGATGAACTGAGGCGCTGTATTGTACTCATTACGTGCGAGAGCGGAAGCGGCAGTGAGCCATCCTGCGTCACGTCCCATGATTTCAACGATTGTCACACTCTTAACAGCATAGATAAAGGTGTCATGGGCTATCTCAAGCATGCTTGATGCGATATATTTGGCGGCAGAGCCAAAGCCCGGAGTGTGGTCTGTCATGCACAGATCATTGTCGATGGTTTTTGGAATACCTATAATTTTCACATCACTGTTGATTTTTTTTGCATAATCGGATAACTTTAATACGGTATCCATCGAATCATTTCCACCGATGTAAAAGAAAGCTTTTATAGAAAGCTTATCGAACTGGTGGAAGATGTATACATATGGTGAATCATCATCCTTGTAATCAGGGAGCTTGTGGCGGCATGAGCCAAGATACATGGCAGGTGTGGTCTTAAGCTTTTCAAGATTAGCATCATCTGCAAAAATATCTGACAGATTGAGATAATTCTCATTTAAAATGCCGAGTATTCCGTTTACAGCGCCATAGCAGATATCGTATTTCTCAGAGCTTTTTACTCCTGCGATGACTCCTGCAAGGCTTGCGTTGATTGCAACAGTTGGGCCGCCTGACTGGGCGACGATACAGTTTGACTGATTCATTGTAATCTCCTTATTGTGTATTTTAACTATTTTCTTCTGTAAGAATAGTTATGATATAATTTTAAATGATGATTAATCAGATTACTACATGCTACGCATTCCCGTAATCTGACTCCACCTCGAAATCCGCTAATTTCCTACGTCCCCGCAGCAAATTGCTACTTTCTCGGTGTAGTGCGGGTCACTAAGGTATACAATACCTTTTGACCCTTTAATCATATAGATTGTAGTATCAAACATTATTTTTAGCAAGGGTTAAAATGAAAAATATGAATAAATACGAAAATTGCTTATTGTGTCCCAGAAAATGTGGCACAAACAGAAGAACCGGACAAACAGGTGTATGTGGCGTTTCATCTGAAATAAAGGTGGCGCGAGCAGCACTTCATTACTGGGAGGAGCCGTGCATATCAGGAAAAAGAGGAAGCGGGGCAGTTTTTTTCTCAGGCTGCAGCCTGCACTGCGTGTTCTGCCAGAACAGGGAGATTTCTGACGGAAAAGAGGGAAAGGTAATCAGTAAAGAGCGGCTGAGTGATATCTTTATGGAACTTGCTGACAAAGGCGCAAATAATATCAATCTGGTCACACCGGGGCAGTATATCCCTGATATAGTGTGGGCGGTAAACGATGCAAAAAGCCGCGGCATGAAGCTTCCTATTATATACAATACGAGCGGATATGAAAATGTGACAGAGCTAAAGCTGCTTGAGGGCATAGTGGATGTGTATCTTCCGGATTTTAAATATATGGACAGTACGCTTTCGGCAAGGTATTCAAGGGCAAAAGATTATCCGTCTGTCGCAAAGCAGGCGCTTTCAGAGATGGTCAGGCAGCAGCCGGATGTCGTGATTGACAATGCGACAGGACTCATACAAAAGGGAGTTATTGTGCGGCAGCTTCTACTGCCGGGACATGTGAATGATGCAAAGGCTGTACTTAAGTACCTGTATGATACATATCATGATCACGTATATATAAGCATGATGAGCCAGTTTACGCCGATTGCACTAAAGGATTATCCTGAGATAAATCGCACAGTGACAAGGAGAGAGTATGAAAGGCTTGTTGACTATGCCCTCGAAATAGGAATCACGAATGCATTTATACAGGAGGGTGACGTGGCAAAGGACAGCTTCATTCCGGCATTTGACTGTGAGGGAGTATAATATTTACCGTTTTTCTTAATAAAATAGTAAGAATTGGCAGGCAAAAATGACTGGATTTTGTGACGCCGGTGTAGTACTATGGTTATGTGATATTTTTTAACTGTGAAGGCACTGAACAGTTACGATATTTTGTTATTACTCACATCCCGGTGTGACAGATGATAATGTTTTTAATCACACAGGATACATTATTCAATAGAGGATACAGTGATGAAAAATATAGAAGAACAGCAGATAATAATTGAATGTCCGAATACTATCTTTCATCTATACATTGACAGTGAGGATGAGCTTTCAAAGGTTAAGGTGTTTATGAACAATATGAAGCATGTTGATTCGATAAGTCTGCATGATATATATAACTGGTGCAACAGACAGCATGTGCAGTACACGACGACATTTAATTATGACAGTAAAATGACCTTGACAGAAATGATAAAATCCTACATATTTTACTTTAAACAGAAGCTTAGATATGTAAATAACAGTGATAGGATGATAGAAACATGAGATACCCTGAATTTCTAAAGGATGGAGGAACAATAGGCTTTGTGGCGCCTTCGATGGGCTGTACAACAGAGCCGTACAGGAGTGCCTTTGACAATGCCATTAAAAGGTTTCACAGCATGGGTTATAAGACGATAGAGGGACCTAACTGCAGGTGCGACAGTGGCATAGGTATCAGCAATACACCTAAGAAGTGCGCGGAAGAGCTGAACGAGAGCTATGCTTCTGCTGATAGTGATGTGCTTATATCCTGTGGTGGTGGCGAGCTGATGTGCGAGGTAGTGCCTTATATTGATTTTGAGCGCGTGAAGCAGTCAAAGCCGAAATGGTACATGGGCTATTCCGACAACACGAATTTCACATTTTTGGAGGCTACTATTGCAGATACAGCAGGTATTTACGGGCCGTGTGCGGGCAGCTTTGGCATGGAAGTGTGGCATGAGTCACTTACCGATGCGTTTAATCTGCTTTGTGGCAGGAAGCTTTCATTTACCAATTACCCTATGTGGGAGAGGGAATCGATAAAGGATGAGAATGCTCCGTTTGTGGGCTACAACCTGACTGAAAAGTCGTGTATCAGCTCCATTCCTGCGGTGGCAAAGGAAAGCAGGCTTACCATGAGAGGCAGGCTGCTTGGTGGCTGCATGGATTGTCTTATCAATCTGCTTGGTACATCGTTTGACCATGTAAGGGAATTTAATGAGCGCTACAGTGATGATGGTATCATATGGTTCCTTGAGGCCTGTGACCTTAATGTGATGGGCATGAGAAGGGCTATGTGGCAGATGAAAAATGCAGGATGGTTTTCAAATGTAAAGGGCTTTCTTATCGGACGCCCGGCGCACTTCGGAGAGGAAATGTTTGGCATAGACCACAGACAGGCGCTTTCATCACTGCTTAGAGAGTTTAATGTGCCAATCATCATGGATCTGGATATAGGTCATATGTCACCGATGATGCCTGTGGTATGCGGAAGCATGGCAGATGTCAGCTTCGACGGAAGCAGCTTTACAATTTCGTATGATATAGAGCAGTAGATTGGAGGAAAAATGATTAGATTAATAAAGAAAAAAGCAAAGAGTATTGTATGTAGCGTGCTTGCTGCGGTGACATTGTTTACAATGAATCCGGCGGTATTTGCAACAGAGACAGCTACGCAGACTGATACAGTTTCAAGCGTTGATGTATCAGGCAGTGACAGCAGTGACGCAGCTGATAAGAGTAACACAGACAGTACTGCAGACAGCACAACGACAGCCGGCAGTGAGGCAAACGACAAGGTGACCATCAGCAAAAATGATAAGCCATACTTAAGTCTTGGAGCAGACCTTACACCGGATCAGAGAGCGACAGTGCTTGGATTTATGGGAATCGAGCTCACTGATCTGGACAAATACGATGTGGTCTATGTAAATAATGATGAGGAGCACAAGTACCTCGATTCATACATCAGCAAGAGCGAGATTGGCACAAGGTCACTTTCCTCAGTACTCATTACAGAGGATAAAAAGGGTGCGGGTCTTAGTGTTTCCACACACAATATCAATTACTGTACGGTAGGAATGTACAAGAATGCGCTTGCCACAGCAGGCATAGCTGATGCTAAAATCATAGTCGCAGGACCTTTCCCTATTTCCGGAACGGCAGCACTTGTAGGCACACTAAAGGCATACGAGGAGATGACAGGCAAGAAGCTTGACGACAAGGTGACAGACGCAGCGATGGATGAGCTTGTTACAACAGGAGAACTCAACAAGAGCATTGACGGCGATTCGCAGGATATCGAGGCAATGATTGCAGACCTAAAGAAGCAGCTTGCCGATGGAAGGCTCAAGGATGAGAGCCAGATAAAGGATGCGATAAAGGAGGCTGCAAAGGATTACGACCTGAAGCTTTCTGATGATGATATTGCAAAGCTGACATCGCTTCTTATGAAGCTTAAGGATGCCAATATCGACTGGGATTCAGTAATTAACCAGGCACAGGACTGGGCATCAAAGCTTGGCGATAAGATAAATGACCCGGGCTTCTGGGAAAAGATTGGTAACTTTTTTATGGATTTATGGGATAAGATAAAATCTCTGTTCAGCTAGAGAAGTGACCGAATACAGTAAAAATAAGCAGAATATGAATCAGACAACTCCCTGAAACGTAAGCATGAGCTGCACGTTGAAGGGAGTTTTTTATATTATTAATAAAAAAATAATAAATTTCTGCCGAATACATTGATACAAAGGTCATATTCTATTATAATTAAATGGATAATGGATTAATGTAAACAATGCACATAAGAAAGATGGGATTTGATGATAAAGATAAATAAATTTCTGGCAGCCTCTGTCGTTACATTGTCATTAGCCGCATGTGACCTGGCACCATACAGCAGCATAGCAGTCTATGCAAATCAGGCGGCTAAGGTTGTGTGTGATGAGAGATACTGGGTAGCGGCGAGAAGCGGACCGGGAACAGAGTATGAGCTGGAGCACAAGCTTTCAAACGGCAAGGATATCACTATTCTTGAGCAGACCACAGGTGCAGACGGCAAGGTGTGGTACAAGGCGAAGTACAATCTGGCAGCAAATAACGAGGAGTGTGTCAGCTATATCAGGTCTGATTTTGTATCAGCAGGTACCGGCACAGCTGCATCAGACAATGCGCAGACAGGAGATGCTTCGGCAGACACCGGCAATGCGGATGCCATACAGCAGAATAATGAGGAGCAGCTTGCTCTTGCAACAGCATCGGGAGTATATGCTACAGGTACGATTACCGGCGGCAATGTGTATGTCCGCAATGCAGCAGGCACATCCGGTACTACCAAGGTTGTCTCACTCAACTGGAACCATCAGGTTGACATAATTGGAGAGACCAGGGTAAACGGTGTGGTCTGGTACAATGTCAAGGGTACTTTAAACGGCAAGGCATTTACTGGCTGGACTATCAGTACATACATAAAGGTGACATACAATAATAGCGGAGACAATACTGATTTTGTCACGGCTATGAAGAATGCAGGCTTTCCTGACAGCTATATTCCAAACCTTACAGCTCTTCACAATAAGTATCCAAGCTGGACATTTGAAGCTGTAAATACAGGTTTGAATTGGGATACGGTGATTGAAAATGAGAGTGTAAACGGACTTAATCTGGTATCCAAATCAGCAGACAATGCCAAGAAATCCACAGCTTCCGGAGCATATAACTGGTCAACAAATACGTGGGTTGAGTACGAACCGGGATGGGTGTCAGCAAGCAGTGCTTATATTGCTTATCTCATGGATCCAAGGAATTTTCTTGATGAGACCAATATTTTTCAGTTTCAGAGTCTGGCATACAGTCCGAATGAGGCACTTGAAGGTGTCAAGTCCATAGTAAAAGGCACATTTATGGAGGGAACAAAGACCTATTCCAACAATGGCGAGAAAATCAATTATGCAAGCACATTCATGGATGTGGCAAAGAGCAGTGGAGTAAGTGCATACCATATAGCATCGCGTATAAAGCAGGAGCAGGGACAAAAGGGAACGAGCCCTCTTATTTCGGGTACATATTCCGGATACGAAGGATATTATAATTATTTTAATTTTAGTGCAACCGGAAGCACGAAGGCTCAGATTTACAAAAATGGTCTGTCTTTTGCCAAGAAGCAGGGCTGGAATACAAGAGTAAAGTCCATAAGCGGCGGAGCTGTAAAGGTGGGCAGCAATTATATAAATAAGGGTCAAAATACACTGTATTTTGAGAAGTTTAATGTAGTAAATACAAGCTCGCTGTATTTCCATCAGTACATGGGCAATGCCACAGCGGCTCTTACTGAGGGACAGAGTCTGGCTAAAGGATATTCAGACAAGAATCAGGCTTTTGTATTTAAAATACCTGTATACAACAATATGCCATCGTCAGCAGTAGGCTTCAATAAAGCAGGTGATACCAATAACTATCTGCAGTCGCTTGCGATAAGCGGTGTAACACTCACACCGGCCTTCAATGGAACGACAACAAGCTATTCAGCAGTTGTTTCAAATGCTATAAGCTCAGTGACTGTTTCGGCAGATGCAGTTTCAGGAAACAGTGGTGTTTCAGGCACAGGAAGCTATTCGCTTGCTGTCGGAAATAATACAATTAAGGTAAAATGCAAGTCGCAAAGCGGTGATACAAGAACATACACTATCAATATAAACAGGCAGGCGGCATCTGCAAATAATGCAGGTGGCAATAATAATCAGAACAATAATAACCAAAATAATACTGATGTAAACATAACATCAGGTAAATACAGTATAGGTACTTATATTACAGGCATTGAGCCTGGAACCGGTGCAGCTGATTTTGTGAAGAATATAGCAGTATCAGCATCAGGTACTGTAAAGCTTCTGACAAGCTCAGGCTCAGAAAACAGCGGAAAGATTGCAACAGGCAATAAAGTGGCTGTTTATGATGCTTCAGGTAATCTGAAAAAGACATACGATATTGTTATATATGGAGATATCAATGGTGATGGTGCTGTAAATGCTCTTGATATGATTAAGCTCAACAGACATATCTTAGGAAAGGGAACACTCACAGGTGCTTATCTGGAGGCAGCTGATGCTAACAGAAAGGGTGATGGTGGAAATGCCCTTGATATGATAATCATGAACAGACACATACTGGGCAAATCAAAGATATCGCAGAATTAGAAATGTGAGGAAAGATATGAAGAAATTATTTGGATGTATATTATCACTTGTTGTGGCGGTGATGCTTGTTTTCACACCTGCCGAGCATGTATATGCGCAGGGACTTGGTCTCAGTGTCAGCTCAAGCTCTATAGCTGTTGGAAAAACAGTTAAGGTGACTGTTTCCATGCCGTCTGGATATTTTGGTACTGTAGTTATCTCAAGCTCTGACGAGGGAGTACTGAGTAACGGAGGAGATGGTGTGGCCAATATTGGTGACGCCGCAGGATATCCCACATCGCAGTCATTTTCATTTACGGCGAAGGCTGCAGGAAGCTGCACTATAAAGGCATATTGTACAGTTGTAGGAGATGCAGAGGGCAACGATGCCGGAGGTACAATTACCGGTGCCAGCACGAAGGTGACGGTAACAAGTGCTTCATCAAACAATGATTCAAACAGCAACAAGGATAACAAGGACAATACCGGCAATGACAACAATGCGAATAAAGATAATGAAAACAAAGAGGAAAAGAAATCCTCAAACGCATCTCTTGGTTCGCTTGTTATCTCAGCAGGTACGCTTTCCCCTGAGTTTTCTGCTGCGACAAAGGATTACACAGCTACAGTAGATTACAGCTGTTCAAGCCTTGCGGTTACAGCAAATCCGGCTGATTCCAAGGCGAGTGTGACATCCGTCACAGGCAATGATTCACTTGAGGTTGGAGAGAACACAGTCAGCGTTGTTGTGACAGCAGAGGACGGCAGCACAAGCACATACAATATAGTTGTTACCAGAAGAGCCGAGGATGATCCGGAGAATGCAGATAAGCAGGATAACTGGAAGAAGTTCGATATAAATGGCACAGAGTGGACTATGGTCAATGACATTCCGGAGGATGTTGTTCCTGAAGGCTTTGAGCACTCAAAGACAGTGATTGACGGACTTGAATACAATACCCTTCATGGCACCTTTGGTGATATCACGCTTGTGTATTTACAGTCGGAAAGCGGCAATGGGCTTTTTGTATATGATGCAGCACAGAATGCAGCATATGAGTTTGTCCGTATCAATTCAGAGTCGCATTTTATAGTGGTTTTACTGCCTAAGGTGGATGATGTGCCTGAGGGATATAATGAGATATCGCTCTCCATAGAGGGCAAGGGTGTGGCAACAGCATACCAGACTAAAGCCGAAAAAAAAGATGATCAGACAAAGGATTTTTACCTTGTATATGCCATGAATGACAATGGTGAGAGTGGCTGGTACACATATGATAGCGTAGATGGCACATATATGAGGACCGAGCTCAGCACACCTACAGTGGCACAGGAGGAAAACGATGCGGTAAAGAGTGAGCTTGTTCCGGGAATTGCCAATAAATATCTTGTTTTAGCTGCAATACTGGTTCTTATTATCATTATTCTGTTACTGTTGCTTATTGTATCAGCTGTGAAAAACAGAAAATATAAGGCAATGGACTATCATGATGACGATGATGATGTAGATGATGCAGCAGAAGATGTATCAAATGAAGCTTTGGAAGAAACAACTGATGAAACTGCGGACGAGATAGCAGATGAGCCGGAAGAAGAGGTTACAGAAGAGTCGTTAGATGAAGTGGAAGAAGAAGCTGCAGAAGAGTCGGCAGGTGAAGCCGCAGAAGAAACAGCAGATGAAGCTGTAGAAGAGCCGGCAGATGAAGTCGCAGAAGAAACAGCGGAAGGTGCTGCAGATGAGCAAAAGATGGCTACGGATGAAAATATATCAAATGCATCCTATGTCGGAAGAACCGTAGAAATTACACCTGATTCTAAGAAAGCTGTTGAGAATGAAAACTCTGAGTTTGATTTAAAAGACGATTCAAGGCAGGAAAACGTTTCTGACACAGAAAACGATGCTGATGAGGATGCTTTAAAGAATCAGCTTCAAATGGCACTTGATGGCTTTGTCAATGATGGAAATAAGCCGTCTGAGACTATAGACAGCAGTGCAAAGGATGATAATGAAGATGACAGCGAGGATGATGATTTGCAGTTCATCGACTTAAATTAGTGAATATGACTGGAGGATATGACTTGAAACCATATACAAGTAAGGCTAAAAAAGCAATAGATTTGGCTGCACGTATATCAAAGAAAATGAATTACAGCTATGTTGGAACAGAGCACATACTGGCTGGCCTTATAAAAGAGGGCACCGGTGTGGCAGCTGAGGTTCTAACAGCCTGCAATGTGGAATATAATAAGCTTATTTCGATGATTGAAGACCTGATTTCACCGGGGGATAACATCGAAGTGATGGACAGGGATGGCTATTCACCAAGGACACAGAGAGTATTGGAACGTGCATCGGAGGAAGCCGATAGATTTGAGTGCAATGAGATAGGTACAGAACATTTGCTGATGGCTATAGTACTGCAGGGAGACTGTGCAGCTGCAAGACTTTTAAACACCATGGGTGTTAACAGTCAGAAGATGTTTATAGATATTCTTGGTGCGATGGGTGAGAATCCGTCTGCATACAGGGATCTGATGAAAAGCTACAGTACATCATACAATTCTGCGACTCCTGTATTAGATCAGTATTCCAGAGATTTGACAGATATGGCAGAGGCAGGGCTTCTTGACCCTGTTATAGGCAGAAAAAAGGAGATGGAGCGCGTTATCCAGATACTTTGCCGCCGTGGCAAAAACAATCCATGTCTGATTGGAGAGCCGGGAGTGGGCAAGACCGCTATAGTAGAAGGACTTGCACAGGATATAGTCAGTGGCAATGTTCCGGATATTCTTTTGGGAAAGAGACTGGTTTCTCTAGATATGTCAGGGCTTGTAGCCAAATCAAAGTATCGTGGTGAGTTTGAGGAGCGAATCAAGAAGGTGATAAGCGAGGTTTCAAATGCCAAAAATGTACTGCTTTTCATTGATGAGCTTCACACTATAATAGGTGCAGGAGGAGCAGAAGGCTCGTTAGATGCATCTAACATATTAAAGCCTGCGCTTGCCAGAGGCGAGGTACAGGTAATCGGCGCCACAACCATAGAAGAGTACCGCAAATACGTGGAAAAAGATGCTGCGCTTGAGCGCCGTTTCCAGCCGGTGATGGTTGAGGAGCCTGGTGTGGATGAGACAATAGAGATACTCACAGGATTAAAGGGACTCTATGAAAAGCATCATGGTGTCATCATCACAGATGAGGGTGTGAAAGCAGCAGTAAACCTTTCTGCACGATATATAAACGACAGATTTTTACCTGATAAGGCGATAGACCTGATGGATGAAGCGGCAGCCAGGATAAGGCTTAAGAATCTGACATCATCTGACGAGCTGCTTGCTCTGAAAAAAGAGATAACAGATATGCAGAACCGGGTGGAAGATGCTTTGTCGAAGGGAGATATCGCAGCTGCCGGCGCGCTTATGTCAGAAAAGGAAGTGCTTGAAAATAAGCAGCAGAAGCTTATCAGGAAGAATCACCGCACAGGAGCCAAAAACCAGCCTGTAGTCGGCGAAAATGAGATAGCGGATGTAGTATCGGGATGGACCAAAATACCTGTAAATAAGCTTACAGAGTCAGAGGCAGGACGACTTGCAAAGCTTGAACAGATACTTCACAAGCGTGTAATAGGACAACAGGAGGCTGTTTCTGCTGTCGCAAAGGCAGTCAGACGAGGCCGCGTTGGTTTAAAGGATCCTAAGAAGCCGATTGGCTCATTCCTGTTTTTGGGACCGACAGGAGTAGGTAAGACGGAGGTGTCAAAGGCGCTTGCTGAGGCTGTCTTTGGCAAGGAAGATGCCATGATACGTGTTGACATGTCAGAGTACATGGAAAAGCATAGTGTTTCAAAGATGATTGGTTCACCACCGGGATATGTGGGCCATGAGGAGGGCGGACAGCTCTCAGAGAAGGTCAGACGCAATCCTTTTTCTGTTATACTGTTTGATGAGATAGAAAAAGCACATCCTGATGTGTTCAATATACTTTTACAGGTGCTTGATGATGGTAGAATCACTGATTCACAGGGGCGCACGGTTGATTTCAAGAATACAATAATCATCATGACATCAAATGCAGGAGCTTCTTCTATTATAGAACCAAAGCGCCTTGGCTTTGGCGCTGGTGATGATGAAAAGCAGGATCACGAGCGTATGAAGAACAGTGTCATGGAGGAGGTCCGCCGTATATTTAAACCTGAGTTTTTGAACCGAATCGACGAGACTATTGTATTTAGAGCTCTCAACAAGGATGACATGAAGCATATAGTGACACTTCTTGTAAAGGAGCTTAAGAAACGCTGTAAAGAACAGCTTGATATAGAGCTCACAGTGCGCGACAGTGCAAAATCCTTTATCGTGGACAAAGCCTATGACAGAAAATATGGCCATCCTTGATGACCTGCTGCTTCTGCTGTGCCAGCATGGTGTCCGTTTTGTTCAGGATGCGCTTCAGCTTGCCTTCTTCATCTTCGATAGCGTCATAGATGCGCACATCTTTCAGGTTGAGCGTGTCTTCCAGAATCTTGTAGGCGTTGGCGCGGGAGGTGCCGTAGGTTTCGGAGGAGATGATGTCACCTCTGCCCATGGCCGACTTGCCCTCAATGCGCCATTCTGCGGTATAGGGAGAATATCTCACTTTGACTGCATGGCGCAGATAGTAGGGAATCTGGAATGTTTCTGCCATAAACTTTTGGATAATTTCTGGAGCAAGCCATGTTGCGCCCAGCCGCACATCAATTTCAGATGCTTCAAGATCTTTCGGCTGTGCTTTTTCCAGTGCAGTGACGTTAACTGCAAACTCCGGGTTAGTTTCGGCGGCAAGCTGAGCCATGCGCAGCTTTGCCCGAACATTGCCGGACAGGTATTCGTCTGCCATTCGCCAACCTGCTTCCGGGTCGGTAGGGTCTGCGCCGGGGTCTTTGAAAATCACGCCGGACAGTTCGCTGGTGATGCGCTCATAGTCACCGGGAGTGCCGAGCAGTTCTGCCATATAGGGCAAGTCCACCCGGCCACGCTCTCCGATGGACACCGCAAGGGCTTCCGTAGGAGTGTCTACATTGGTGACAGTACATTCCGGGCGGATGGTGCGTTTGGTGAACATCGCCGCCTTGCTCTTGAGCTGCCCCTGCTCGTCCAAATTTTCCAGAGAACACAGCAGATAGTAAGAAGAATCCTGCTCAAATAATCTGCCGTTTTTGCGGTCATTCAACAAGCCATATTGGGCGGAAAAAGCATCGTAGGCAGTGTTCAGCTTTTCCTGCGTTGCTTTAATGTCGGCATCCGGGTAGTCGTTCAGCTGCTGGTCGATCAACTCATTGACGATTTGCCGCAGCTCCACCATCCCGGTCACACGGCCTTTGGCGGTGTCGGACAGCTCCACCTGTGTCATGACGGAATTTTCCCGATAATACACCTCACCATCAACCACCGTGTAAGAGAAATTCTTCACATCTGGGTCAGCCGGGAGAATGTGCCGCTCATTTTCAGCATCCGCAATATCTGGTGTTTCGACCTCGACTTCCGTGAACTGCCCCTCAATATGCTGGATGGCTTCTGCAAGCTGGTCCACCAGCACTGCGCCCTTGATGGGACGCACAGTGCATTCCTCCCGGCCATACTGGGTGCTTTCGGAAGTCAGTTCACCCAGCACCATCTCTGGATGGTCTACAAAATAGCTGTTGATGGCAAAGCCATCTTCCGTTTTGCCAAGCTGCACCCAGTCCGGCTCATGGTCGATAGGGCGGTCACGTTTTTGGAGGAAAATAATGTCGCTGACGACTTCTGTTCCTGCGTTTGCTTTGAACGCAGTGTTCGGCAGACGGATAGCACCCAGCAGATCAGCACGTTCGGCAATGTGCTTGCGGGCAGAAGAATCTTTGCTGTCCAGCGTGTAGCGACTGGTGACGAATGCCACGATGCCGCCCGGACGCACTTGGTCGATGGCCTTGGCGAAGAAATAGTTGTGGATGCTGAAACCTAATTTGTTGTACGCCTTGTCGTTTACCCGGTACTGGCCAAAAGGAACATTGCCCACTGCAAGGTCATAGAAGTCGCGGCGGTCAGTGGTTTCAAATCCGGCAACTTTAATGTTGGCATCCGGGTAGAGCTTTTGGGCGATACGGCCTGTGACACTGTCCAACTCCAAAA
>ENA-UPWU01000809-UPWU01000809.1-human-gut-metagenome-genome-assembly--contig:-NODE-809-length-13932-cov-6.676579_pt1 | contig 13932 bp, 13 predicted proteins | sample MGYA00250058_ERZ773392 | MGnify/ENA primary metagenome ERZ773392 (study PRJEB29103, sample SAMN06112084) | human gut metagenome | biome: human gut; feature: ankylosing spondylitis patient; material... | reverse complement strand
GCTCTCCCGAAACACGCCCCTTATCGTGCAGTTGTTTTTCCTTTATTTCGGTCTACCAAAAGCTGGAATACTTTTGTAAATCTGTATTTTCGCGCCGCCTGTCGCTGATGAAAGCTGCTTTTCAGCAGTCAGGATCTCAGCAGCGGGACACAGCTCGTCCATTTCAAGGTTAATGAGCAGCTCCTTGTTCTGCTGATCGTGTATTATTTTAAGTATCCTGCCCTCCGCGCAAGTCTGCGGAAGCGTGAGCCCATCGAAAAGCTCGCTTAACTTTGCCGACATCTGATCCTTCCTTTCAGGTTTATAACAGGTCTATTTCTTTTTTCAGTTCCTCAAGGAGCCTATCTTCGGGCACTTTTCTGAGTATCTGTCCCTTCTTGAAAAGGATACCCTCTCCGTTTCCTCCGGCTATACCGATATCCGCTTCCCGGGCTTCTCCGGGGCCGTTGACCACGCAGCCCATTACCGCGACCTTTATCGGCTTGTTTATCCCGGCACAAAGTTTCTCGACCTGTTCCGCAAGCGGAATCAGCGCGATCTTGGTTCTTCCGCAGGTCGGACACGCCACGATCTGCACGCCGGTTCCGATATCGCATGCACGCAGGATATCCTTTGCGGCGTAGATTTCCTTGACCGGGTCTGCGGTCAGGGAAACGCGTATCGTATCGCCTATTCCATCGCAGAGCAGCGAGCCTATTCCTACCGCCGACTTAATGACGCCCATGCGCTCCGTTCCAGCTTCGGTCACTCCGAGGTGCAGCGGATAGTCAACCTGCTTTGCAAGCAGCCTGTACGCCTCTATCATGAGCTTCACGTCCGAGGATTTTATACTGATCACGATATCGTCGAAATCGCAGTCGTTCAGCAGCTTTACATGCCCGAGGGCGCTCTCTACCAGCGCTTCCGGGGTGGGGCTTCCGTACTTTTCAATCAGCCTGCGCTCAAGCGAGCCGGAGTTCACTCCAATACGTATAGGAACATTGTGGAGCCGGCAAGCGTCCGCGACTGCCTTTACACGGTCGACGCCCCCGATGTTTCCGGGATTAATGCGCACCTTGTCGACCCCGGCTTCCACCGCGGCAAGCGCTATTCTGTAGTCAAAATGAATATCGGCGACTACCGGGATATCAACCGCGTTTTTCAGCGCGGGAATGAGCCGGACGTCCTCAATGGTCGGTATCGCTGCACGGATTATCTCGCAGCCCGCCGCTTCAAGCTCCTTAGCCTGCCTTACTGTGCCTTCTACGTCCCCGGCGGGAATGTTCAGCATCGACTGAATGTAGATTTTACCGTCTCCGAGCAGCAGAATGCCTACTCTTACCTTTTTATTGCTCAATTGAAACCTCCGCTGATCAGCTTAGAAATATCTCCGAATGTTACCACAAGCATAAGAACCATAAGCAGACCGAAGCCTACCAGGTGTACAACGCCCTCGATTTCCGGCTTGAGCGGCTTGCGGCGTATCGCTTCAATAACAAGGAACAGGAACCGGCAGCCGTCCAGCGCGGGAATGGGAAGCAGGTTGAAAACTCCCACGTTGATAGTAATAAACGCGAAAAGGTAGCAGAACGACGGGAGTCCATAACTTACGCTCTGTGAAACAACCGTGACGGTTCCGACCGGGCCTGAAAGGTCTTTCAGACCGTATTTCCCCTTGAACAGATCAGCCAGTGTGAACATTATCATGCGGCTTATCGAGGCGGTCTCACGTCCGCTGTACTCAATAACCGTCAGGAAGTTCCTCTCGAGCGGCTGAACGTAGAAACTGTAGATAACATCGCTGTTTCCGTTATCGTCTGTTTCGACCTTGAACTGAACGTCTTTCAGCGCGATAAGCTCTCCGCCGCGCTTCACCTTGAAATCAAGCAGGAGGTTTCCGTTTTCGTCAGTGCGTCCGCCGTTGTTCTGCATTTTGTACTGAATGTCGAACGTTGTCCAGACCGTGGTATTCTCCACGGAGACGATCTCATCGCCGACCATTAGCTGACTTGTAATCCCGGGTATATCGTTGACAACGCTTACCGTGGTCGTTCCGATGTTCGAAATTGTGCAGACATATATCATTGCGACAAAAAATCCGAGAATCAGGTTCATTATCGGGCCTGCAAGTATAACTATCATTCTCTGCCAGACCGGCTTCCGGTTGAAAGCGCGCGGGTTGTCGCTTGAATCCTGCTCGCCTTCCATTGATACCGAACCGCCGATGGGCAGCAGACGTATCACATAGTTAGTCTCCCTTCCCTTTTTCCTCAAGATCACCGGACCCATTCCGACCGCGAATTCGTTTACCTGAATCCCGCAGAGCTTTGCCGCTGTGAAATGTCCCAGCTCATGAATAATGATAATAACGCAGAACGCGAGTATTGCAATGACTATCTGCATATGACCTCCTGTCAGAGAGTTCCGAACTTTGCCGCTACATATTCCTCGGCGGCAGCCTTTGTATCTAGTATTTCCTGGAGCGTTGGCTCGGGAATGAATTTTACAGACTCCAGGGCGCCACTGACCGCCTCGCCGATGTCAAGGAATCCGATCTTCCCTGCAAGGAAAAGCGCAACAGCGGCTTCGTTTGCGGAATTCACCGCGCAGGGAGCGTTTCCCTCCATTGAAATCGCACGTTTTGCCGCACCAAGGCAGGTGAAGGTTTCCGGATCCGGCTTTGAAAAAGTAAGCTGACCCACGTCAAAGAGCGATAGCTTCTTAGCCGGAGACGGAAGGCGCCTCGGGTAGGTCAGCGCTAACTGAATAGGAATACGCATATCAGCCGTACCCAACTGAGCAATAACAGCGCCGTCCTCGAACTCCACTGCGGAGTGAATTATGCTCTGCCTGTGAACGACTATCTCCACCTGCTCTGGGCGCACGCCGAAAAGCCGTACCGCTTCGATCAGCTCCAGACCTTTATTCATGAGAGTTGCGCTGTCAATGGTGATTTTCGCGCCCATGCTCCAGTTAGGGTGCTTCAGAGCCTGCTCAACGGTCACGCCCCGGAGTTCCTCCGTGTTTTTCCCATAGAACGGACCGCCGGAAGCGGTGAGCAGTATTTTCTCAGGACGGTTTTCACCGGCTCCCATCAGACACTGGAATATCGCCGAATGTTCGCTGTCGATCGGCAGCAGCTTCACGCCGTGCTCCTTTACGCAGTCGGTGACGAGATTTCCGCCGGCTACCAGCGTTTCCTTGTTGGCAAGAGCGATGTCGTTGCCTGCTTTCGCCGCCTCCAGCGTGGGTAAAAGTCCGACCATGCCGACAACGGAATTCACCACAATATCGCAGTCAAGCCGCGCCAGCTCGCACAGACCTTCCATTCCGCAGAGCACCTTGATTTTCGTATCAGCAAGCCGCTGCTTCATGTCAGGATACGGGCTTTCGGAATAAACACAGACGTACTCCGGCTTAAACTCCCTGGCCTGTTTCTCAAGCTGCGCCGTATTTGTCGAAGCGGACAGCGCCTTGACTCCGAACCCGTGCATGCGGCAGACGTCAAGCGTCTGAGTGCCGATCGACCCCGTCGAACCGAGTATGACAATGCTTTTCATTTATTAATATACCCCGCATTCAAGTAATATTCCCTTTGAACAAAACCACCCATTCACGCGGGTGAATGGGCAGAAATCATAAGAGCGGCCGCTCAGTTAAACAAAAATGAAACGTCCCAGATAGGAAAATGCTATATACAGGAACGGCGCAACAAAAATCACGCTGTCGAATCTGTCCAGTACGCCGCCGTGACCCGGCATAATGTTGCCGAAATCCTTGACATCATACTCGCGCTTGATAACGGACGCGGAGAGATCTCCTATCACCCCGACAAGCGAAGCAGCCATTGAAAGCGGCACCAGGACGAAATAATTGAGCTGTACATCATTCAGGACGAAAGTGTTGTAAATAAATACAGTTATTACTGTAACAACGCCTACAGTAACAACGCCGCCGACCAGACCCTCAACGGTCTTTTTAGGGCTTATGAGCGGACAAAGCTTGTGCTTTCCGAAGAAAGTTCCGACAAAATACGCGCCGGAATCCCCGAACCACGCGCAGAACAGGACATACAGCACCATGAAGATACCAAGCCCCTCGCCATGCGCGGAATACCTCAGCAGGGTTATACTGCACAGAGCAACCGGAAGAAGCCCTCCCGCAGCGCCGCATGCGAGCACCTGTTCAAAGCGGACTTCCTTGTGGAACTTAAGCATAATCAGCGCCATCACAATTACATACAGCATTGCAGCAGGCACAGCCAGGAACTTGAGTTGGCTTATGGAAATAATAATCGGAAAAACAGCGCCAAAGACAATTGACGTCCACCTCAGAACGGTAAACTTATCGCACTTTATCGCGCGGGTAAGCTCCCATACCGCGACAGCAGACAAAAACGAAATGGCCGCGCAATAAACGAATAGATTATCGAGAATCAGAATTGTACAGACTGCCATGAATACATGGCGTGATTATATGGTTTCTATGGGATTTGGTTATCCTTTGGGAGTAGACCTTCCGGGTGAGAAGCGTGGGATGATCCCGAATGCTGCTTATTATGATAAGAACTATCGGGGATCATGGAACGGACTGACGATTATTTCTATTTCCATCGGCCAGGGGGAAGTGACGGCTACTCCGTTGCAGATTGCTAACCTTGGGGCTACTATTGCTAACCGGGGCTATTATATTACTCCGCATGTAGTGAAAGAAGTGGAAGACGAGCCGTTGGATACCCTGTATACGACCAAACGTTATACTAAAGTAAGCCGTGAACATTATCAGACGGTAGTCGAAGGTATGCGTTCGGCAGTATTGGGAGGAACTTGCCGTAATGCGAATATTCCGGGAATTGAAGTGTGTGGCAAGACAGGTACGGCGCAAAACCGTGGAAAGGACCATTCTGCTTTTATGGGGTTTGCACCAATGAATGATCCTAAGATTGCCGTGGTAGTCTATGTAGAGAATGGAGGTTGGGGAGCAACCTATGGTGTACCTATCGGTGCATTGATGATGGAGAAATATTTAAAAGGCGAACTTTCACCGGAAAGTGAGGCGAAAGCGGCGGAAATACAAAACAGACGAATAGATTATGGCATACACGAACGATAGTATATGGAAATCAGTGGACTGGATGACTATCTGCATTTATCTGATGCTGGTTATCTTTGGATGGTTCAGCGTATGTGGAGCCAGCTATGATTATGGTGAGATTGATTTTTTTAGTTTCGACACTAGGGCAGGAAAACAGTTTGTATGGATCTGTTGCTCTTTGGGGCTCGGATTTATCCTGATGATGTTGGAGGATAAGTTATATGATATGTTTGCTTACATTTTATATGGAGGCATGATGCTGCTGTTGTTGATAACACCTTTTCTGGCAGAGGATACTAAGGGATCTTACTCATGGATAAAATTCGGACCTGTAAGTTTGCAACCGGCGGAATTTGCTAAATTTGCCACGGCGCTGGCTTTGGCTAAATTTATGAATGTCTACGGGTTTACAATGAGTAAGTTAAAGTATTCATTGCCTGTGGTAGGGATGGTGTTGCTGCCCATGCTGCTTATTATTTTGCAACGGGAAACGGGGTCGGCTTTGGTTTATCTGGCTTTCTTTTTTATGTTGTACCGGGAGGGGATGCCGGGTTCTATTTTGTTTGCCGGGATTTGCGCCGTGGTCTATTTTGTAGTTGGAATCCGTTTTGGCAATGAATTGATGGCGGATGACTGTACTTCCATCGGTGAATTTTCTGTGTTGCTGCTGATAGTCATCCTTTCTGCTTTATTAGTTAATAGTTATTGCAAAAAAGCATCGGTAGTGTGGTATATCGGAGGGATTGGTGTTGGTGGTACCTTGCTGGCTTTATTATTTTCGTATTATGTTATCCCTTTTGACATTACTTGGTTCCAATATGGATTGTGCGTAGTTTTATTGTTCTATTTGATCTTCCTTTCTATGCATGAACGTATGCGTAATTATTTTTATATTGCTCTATTTGCGATAGGTTCGGTGGGATTTCTTTTTTCTGCCGATTATGTTTTCAATAATGTGCTGGAGCCACATCAGCAGATACGTATTAAAGTGGTGCTTGGTATGGAGGAAGATTTGGCGGGGGCAGGATACAATGTGAATCAGAGTAAGATTGCTATTGGGTCGGGAGGCTTATGGGGGAAAGGCTTTTTGAATGGTACACAGACTAAACTGAAGTATGTGCCTGAACAGGATACAGACTTTATCTTCTGTACGGTAGGAGAAGAAGAAGGCTTTATAGGTTCGGCGGCCGTATTGTTTCTTTTTACCGGACTTATTTTGCGTCTTATTGTGGTGGCGGAGCGTCAGCATACTCGTTTTGCCCGTGTTTATGGATATTCGGTATTAAGCATTTTCTTATTCCATCTGTTTATTAATATAGGTATGGTTTTAGGACTGACCCCCGTTATAGGCATACCACTGCCTTTTTTCAGTTATGGGGGATCTTCTTTGTGGGGATTTACGATCTTGCTTTTTGTATTCTTGCGTATTGATGCAGGGCGGGGAAAACGTTAGAGCTTATTGGTTTTCCGGTTTGCGCAACCGGATACCTATATCGCTGATTCCCGTCAACGGGTTGTCCGTCATGATATGGACGATGCGGAAAGTACGTGCGCTTCCTTCTGTACGGATAGGAATAGATGCTTTATAAGGCAGGTCACATTGATATAATCCACAAAGACCATTTCCTGTTTTATTTCCAGCTTCGTCAACCAGAAAAAGTTGTAAAGTGTCTGTGACGTAAGTCAAAGTATCCTTTGTGTTATGGCTGACTTCTAGCCAAATATCTCTGTAAGGATAAGATTCTTGATAACGGATACCGATTTCTGCTTCGTAATTTCCGGCAGGGATAGAATTGGGCAGGGTATAAACAAGAGTATCACTTTTATCCCATCCGTCAAGGGGGACGGGGGCGTAAGAGTGATAGATGATATTGTTTTGACAGGCTGCCAATATGAGTATTGGCAGCCATGTCAGTTTATTCTTTAGTTGATACAGGAGTTTGTGGCTTTTCATTCGGGATTTGGCTATTGTTTCCGTTGTTCTTGTTGTCATTTTCCTTTCCTCCTCCGTTATTCCGGTTTTCACTGCCTCCTTCATTATTACCATTATTGGGGCGGCGTTTATTGCGGTTCCGGTTTCCGTCTTCCCGATTTTCACGACTGCGCTCTTCCCGGTTGCGACTTTCCCTGTTGCGATTTTCTTCTTTAGGGCGGTTTCCGTTCTCTTCGCGTGGCTGCTGAGCCTTGTTTTCTTTAGGCTCTCTAGGTTGTTTGGGACGTCCTTCTCTAAGTGGCCGGTTTTCTTTGGGTTGTTGTGACCGGTTCTCTTTAGGTTGTTGCGGACGTCTGTTTTCATTGGGAGTACCTTCTCCGTTATTACCGTTATTTTCCGGCTTACGTTTTTTCTTTCGGTTGCTGTTGTTGCCTTTTCGTTTGTCGAATCGGGTTAAGCTTTCTTGTTCTACTAAATCAACGGGCTTTTGAGGTTCGTTCTTTTTGACAGATTCGGTTAAGCTTTCCGGTTTCTCACCCCGTCGGTTCATATTAATAATTTCAAAAGCACGGCGTGCGGTGATGGTTACAGCATTAGCTATGAAGTTTTTGTCAGTAGAGTACATGATAGTTCCCTTCAAAATATCCGCTTTGAAAAAATAGAATGTACTATCCGTCGTTTCTAAAGTCATTTCTTTGCTTGGAAGGCGTTTTTGGGACTCTACATAGGCGTCTACCTCATAGTTTAGGCAGCATTTCAGCTTGGCACATTGTCCGGCTAACTTTTGGGGATTCAGAGAAATATCTTGATAACGTGCCGCACTGGTAGATACAGATACAAAATTTGTCATCCAGGTAGCGCAGCACAATTCACGTCCGCAAGGTCCGATACCGCCAATGCGTCCGGCTTCCTGACGGGCGCCAATTTGTTTCATTTCTATACGTACACGGAAAGCTTCGGCCAGTACTTTGATCAGTTGGCGGAAGTCTACACGTTCGTCCGCGATGTAATAAAAGATAGCTTTGTTGCCATCGCCTTGATATTCCACATCACCGATCTTCATGTCCAGGTTCAGATTCTTGGCTATCTGGCGGGACCGGATCATTGTGTCATGTTCTTTGGCTTTTGCCTCCTCGTATTTTTCCATATCTACAGGTTTTGCCTTGCGGTAGATACGCTTGATTTCGGCATCGGGTTTGATGTTTGCCTTACGCATTTGCAAAGGTACCAATCTTCCCGTCAGAGTTACTGTACCGATATCGTGTCCGGGGCTTGCTTCTACAGCTACTATATCCCCTTTTTCCAGCTTCAGTTTGTTGCTGTTCTTATAATACCCTTTGCGGGTATTCTTGAATTGAACTTCAACCATTTCCTGTTCCTCGGTGTTGCCGGGAATATCAGCCAGCCAGTCGTAGGTGTTCAGCTGCTTATCCTGTCGTCCGCAGCCTTTGCAACACAAACAGCCGCTTCCGTTCTTTAATTTGAATTCATTGTCCATAATTCTGTTTTAATTGAGAATTGAAAATTGAGAACTAAGAAATAAATGCCATGCGGTTCTGTTATTTTTTAATGCTCAATTCTCAACTTTTAATTTTTCAATAGCACAATCATTTTTAAAGAGAAATCAAAGAACACCATTTTGGGATTCACATTCTGTCCTATATGTAATTGTGCTTCACTAAGTTCGTCCATTATGCCCATTACATTCCGCTCGTTGACAAACGGTGCGAAACGGGTGGAAAAATTTTGTTCTTCGGGATTCATATACACTAAATCACGTTGATGAAAGTTGTATATGAAGTTTTCTCGTATCATACGTTGGCAGTAGGCCAGAAAATTCTTCTGACGTTCACGCCCCATGGAGGCTACCGCATCGCTCCATTGTCTCATTTCGCGTATCTTCCGTTGATAGGAAAGGCGCATCAAATTTATAAAGAGTTCAAAGAACAGTTTGTTTTCCTCGCTCAGATGTATGGTTTCCAGTGCTTTCAGAAAATTGCCTTCTGAGCGGTGTGCTATATCGTCAGCATCTTCCGGTTGTAGTCCGTATTTGGTTTGCAATACTTTTGAGATTTCAGGTTCTTTGATCCCATGAATGTTAAATCGTTGGGTACGGCTTTGGATCGTTTGCAAAATGGCATCAGGCTCTTCGGATACTAATAAAAAGACAGTCATGGCAGGAGGCTCTTCCAGTAACTTCAGCAGTTTGTTGCTGCATTCCACGTTCATCTTTTCGGGAAGCCATATAATCATGATTTTGTAACCGCCTTGACTGGATTTTAAGCTGAGCTTTCGTACAATCTCATCGCTCTCTTTTACAAAGATTTGCGCCTGTTGGTTTTCTGCTCCCATCTCTTTCAGCCAATGGTTCAGATTAAAATATGGGTTCTGCAGGACAAAGTTGCGCCAGTCTGCTATGAAATCATCGCATACGGTATCCTTTCCGGCTTTTTTCTTGATAACAGGAAAAACGAAATGCAGGTCGGGATGTATCAGCTTATTGAATTTCACACAAGTGGGGCAAATTCCGCAGGCATCTTGTTCACCACGGTTTTCACAGCAGATGTAACGGGCATAAGCTATTGCCAAAGGCAACTTTCCTGTACCTTCGGGACCGCAAATCAGTTGTGCATGAGGGATTCTTCCTTCTTTTACCTCGGCTATGAGCCGCTGTTTTGCTTCCTCTTGTCCTATTACATCTTTAAATAACATTGCTTTTTATAGTCATTTATTTACTGTTTAATAAATTGCTTTTGCAACTTCCTTTACACTGTTCACGGCACTTACGGTATAGAAATGAATGCTGGGAACCCCACAGGCTATTAATTCACGGCACTGGTGTATGCACCATTCTATGCCAAGACTTTCCGCTTCTTCATCTGTTTGACATTTCATCGCTTCGCCTGCCAGTTCTTGCGGCAAGTCTATCTTGAACGTCTTGGGTATCATGTTCAGCTGGGATAATTTGCGGAAAGGCTTGATACCCGGAATAATAGGTACATTGATTCCTTCTTTTCTTACCCTTTCTACAAATTCGAAATATTTGCGGTTGTCATAGAACATCTGTGTCACAGCATATTCAGCTCCTGCTTCAATCTTTTTCTTCAGCCAATAAATATCTTGTTCCATATTGGGTGATTCCTCGTGTTTTTCAGGATAGCAGGCTACTCCATAACTGAACGGAGTTCCTGTTACCTTGATGGGGGAACCGTCTACAAATACGCCTTTATTGAAATCATTGATCTGCTCTTCCAGTTCTATGGCGTGGTTGTAACCGTTGTTTTCGGGTACGAAAGCTGATTCGTGCTTTGCCTTGTCACCACGCAGTACCAACAAGTCGGTGATGCCCAGGAATTGTAGATCTAACAATACATATTCTGTATCTTCGCGGGAAAAACCGCTGCACAGGATATGTGGCACTGTCGTTATATTGTATTTGTTCTGCAAAGCGGCGGCAACAGCAACTGTTCCGGGACGGCGGCGCTGGCGTGTACGTTGGTACAGCCCGTTTCCCAGCTCCTTGTACACATATTCGCTGCGGTGGGTTGTAATATTGATATATTTAGGGTCGAATTCGCGTAGCGTATCAACCGTTTTATACAGTTTTTCAATACCCGTTCCTTTCAGCGGAGGGAGAATTTCAAAAGAAAAAGCCGTATTGTCCGTGCTTTTTATTAAATCAACTACTCTCATCGTTCTGTCTCGTTCTCTTATGCCTTATCGGGCGGAATTACATATTTGGGCAAAAATAAGAAAAATATCGTAGTTTATGGGGATGAAAAAGCGATTTATTTTATCTTTGTTCTATAATAAAGTGAAACATACGGAGAGAAAAGCGTTTCCTTGCAGCTAAGCCGTGGTTTTCCACACTTGTCAGGGATACCGTCCGTGATGGTGGAGTAACATTTCTCCTGCCTACAGGCATTGCTCTCTTTGATGATGACCTGTCAAGCTTTACTGCATGGAGCATACTTGCGGATGGGATAAGCCCCGTCCTTGCAGGAGATGAAATAATCTGTAAACCTTTGTTTGGGGAAGTAGCGGAGGTTTATAGGAATGGAGTGAACAGATTGGCGAACCAACCGACGAAGCGTTTCCATCCGGAGCGTTTTTTATATTCTTCCTTGGTAAACAGGGTACTGTCCAGCTTGTCATGCTCGAACATGGTGTTCAGTTCATGTGTGGTTTCTTTGTCAAAAATGAAAGCGTTGACCTCATAGTCATAGCGTAGGCTGCGGCTGTTCAGATTCGTACTTCCCACAGTGCAGAACAGGCTGTCCACCATCATGATCTTAGAGTGGTGGAACCCGCCATTGTACACATAAATCTTTGCTCCTTTCTTACGCAGCTTGTTTGCTGTATAGAACGCGGCATCGGGGGTAAAAGGAATATCCGATTTGCCCGGTATCATGATTTCTACTTCAACGCCTCGCTTCAACGCACGTTTTATGGCTTTTTTAATGCTTGGAATGGGAGTGAAATAGGGATTCACTATTTGTATTTTATCCTGTGCGGCATCAATGGACTTGATATAAGTCTGCCTCATCAGTCTGGGTTCTTTTTTCGGAATGCGGTCTACAATGGCTACATTCTTATTTCCCTTGAAAGTAGAATCGTTTCGTAGGGGATAGTATTGGCTTCCGCTTACGTGTTGTTTAGTGCTTTTGTTCCACATGGCCAGGAAGATGTCCTGCAATTCGTTTACGGCATTTCCCTCTATACGGATATGCATGTCGCGCCAGTCGCCTATTTCCGGCAGACCCTTTATATAGTAATTGGCTATGTTCATGCCACCGGTATATCCTATTTTTCCGTCTATGACTACAATCTTGCGATGGTCTCTGTGCAGGGCATGATTGATATAGGGGAATTTGAAAGGGTCGAACTTGACAATTTCGATTCCTTTGTCACGGATTGCTTGTATGTGTTTCTTTTTCAATGGCTTGTTGTTTGACAAATTGCCGAAGGCATCAAACAAAGCTCTGACTTCCACTCCTTCTTTCACTTTTTCTCCCAATAAATCAAATAGTGCGTTCGCTATGGAATCGTTACGAAAATTGAAGTATTCTAAGTGGATATGATGTTTGGCATGCCGTATTTCTTCAAAGAGATCGATGAATTTGGCCCGACCGCTTTTTAATAATTTCAGTTTGCTGTTTTGGGTGATAGGAATGCCGGCATCCTTTAAGAAATTGATAACGGCAGAGTCGCTGGTATAGGTTGGCACCGTATCTGTCGCTGCTATATGGATGTTGGTAACTTCTTGTGACTGAGCTGTCTCTACAGTGAAAGATAAGATGAATAAAAGTATTAAATAAATATGTTTTTTTATATCAAACTTCATTGCTTTTTTATTAAGGCTGCAAAGGTATTTATTATTCTAGGAATGAACAAGCCATCGGTATTATTTATGTTTAAAAGGGAGAAATAGAACAGTGTGGCCATTTGTTTGAACAGTTGGTAAATTGAGGTGGTAGAAATTTAATGAAGGTTGTTTTTATTGTTCCATTCATATCTTTTTTCAGGCTCGGTATAAACATCTGTAGTGTGTGTGAAAGAAGTTTGTCGGTCCGGTTTTTCTGCTGTTGTGACATTCAAGAGGAGGAGATACGGAAAAATAATAATCCGTCGGCGGGATTAAAAGAATGCATATCGCATCCAGCCCTGTTGCCTAAGCCTTTTCTATCTCCAGATTAACCCTTTTTATGCGGATGTATTCTATCTCCATAGCCTTGGGAGTTAACTCCATAGCCTTGGGAGATAACTCCAAAGCTTATGGAGATAACTCCAAAGGCTTGAGGAGATAAAACAGACGGGAAGAAAACCTTTAATCATACGGCGGGAAAGGTTTGGGGATACAGGTAAAATCTTTTAGTGATGAATCCGGTGTATGTACAGGGTTATACATATATTATATTCATTCTTATATGTATGTATATGAACTTCCATACGTTCAGAATGAAAATCCACATCAGGGCAGGGGTGTTTTTTATCTCTGCCGATGCATCGTAAGCCGTCATTCCTTGGAGGTACAAATCTTTTATGGTGCTTTTTCATTGAAAAAGACTTGGAATGCTCTACTTTGTGTCAAGCTGGAATAGTTTATAAAAAAGAGAGTATATGATTGATAAACAGTATGCTATGTGAAATTTTCCTTGAAAATGTAGTGAGGGCATGAGGGTATGAGTGAGAGCAAGTATTTTTACCATTGGCGTATAAATGGTTTATAGTTAGCTTGTTATGTTTGCAGTGAGGGCAGCGCCAACATCACCAAGACGACGGTCGTCGGCATCAAGGTCAACGCCCAGCTGGAGTACAACACCCGTCCGATCGAGGACATCGGCAACCTGTTCTACTACTCGATGCGCGCCAATCCGGTGCGTTTCCCGGCCACGCTCCCGGCCGAGGAGGGCGACACGTTCGTGCGCTACGGCAACAACGCCTCGTGGGACACCGGCGCCACCGACCTCAACCCGCTGGCCAAGCTGTCCCGCGGCTACGGCAAGCGCTACTACTCCTACATGACGACGGCCTTCACGCTGGACCAGAACCTGGATTTCTTCACCAAGGGCTTGAGCGCCAACCTCACGGCGTCATTCTACAACTACACCTATTCGGCGACCTACCGCACGGCAACCCCCTATTATTTCAAGGTCGAGGACGGCAGTTCGCTCAACCCCGACGGCACGGCCAATCTCATCACCAACTCGATCGGCGACACGGGCACGACCTACCTGACCAGCACCGACGGCAACGGTGGCCACCGCCGCTACGCGCTGCAAGCCTCGCTGAACTACGCCCGCAAATTCGGCAAACACGACGTGGGAGCCATGTTCGTCTACCGCATGAACGAGAAGAAGAACAACATCGCCGGCACGAGCGAGGAGAACCTGCTGCCCTACCGCGAGCAGGGCCTGGCGGGCCGC
>ENA-UPWU01000803-UPWU01000803.1-human-gut-metagenome-genome-assembly--contig:-NODE-803-length-13947-cov-5.881255_pt1 | contig 13947 bp, 14 predicted proteins | sample MGYA00250058_ERZ773392 | MGnify/ENA primary metagenome ERZ773392 (study PRJEB29103, sample SAMN06112084) | human gut metagenome | biome: human gut; feature: ankylosing spondylitis patient; material... | reverse complement strand
GGAATGCACCGATGCGACATCAGGAACATACGCCATTTATCAGGACAGCGGCGAATATGTTACAGATTTTACCTTTGATGATGCGGACACATTTCACATCAACAGCAACTGGGGACCTGTGACATTCCGCCGTACTTAGGGCAATACCGCATCAGCGTTTCCTTAGACGTTGTCCACAGAAAGGAAGTGATTCCCCTGCACCTATTATTCTGTATCAACCGCAATTTTTGCTGGCAGCTGGTACAATGCCTGCGTTCTGTGGTACGATTTCCCTGTTCGGAGGGCTACACCGTCCATGTGCTGCACTCCGATCTGACAGCGGACGATCTGCAACAGATACAGCAGAAGGTTCCGGAAGCGGAAATTCTGGGGGTGTCCATAGACGAAACCTTTTTTCAGGACTTTCCGGAAACTGACCGCTATCCCAGGCAAATCTACTACCGCATCTTTGCGGCTCATGCATACGAGATCCAGAAAATGAGAGAAGGATTCTACTACTTCATTCAGTTCGAAGGTGCTTCAACAGTTCCTGCTGAAGTTGAGTCAAGAGTTCGTATCATTGAGAACGTTGTTAGATATTTGTGCGTAAGACAGGACGAGGCATAGATAGAAAGCGAGAAATATAACAATGAATAAAGTAATTCTTATGGGACGTTTAACAAGAGATCCGGAAGTGAGATATTCACAGGGAGCTAATCCTACAGCAGTCGCACGTTTTTCCATCGCAGTAGACAGAAGATTCAAGCGTGAGGGTGAACCAGACGCAGATTTCTTTAACTGTACTGCATTTGGTAAGCAGGCAGAATTTATTGAACGTTATTTACGTAAGGGCGTTAAGATTCTGACTACAGGAAGAATTCAGAATGATAACTACACCAATAAGGACGGACAGATGGTATACAGTGTCCGCATTATGGTGGAAGAGATTGAATTTGCCGAGAGTAAGAATGCTTCTACTGGTAACGAAGGTGGATTTAATGGTGGCGGATTTGCAGCAGGCAATAACAGCGCACCCGCTCCAGCAGCAGGTGATGGCTTTATGAACATCCCAGACGGCATTGACGAAGAATTACCATTTAACTAATAGTCCGATTTTTAAAATAAGATGATAAGGAGGCTTTTCACAATGGCTTTTAATAAGACTGAAAAGGCTGATTCTCCTATGAAGAGAAGAGGCGGAATCCGTAGAAGAAAAAAGGTTTGTGTTTTTTGTGGCAAGGACAATGTAATTGATTACAAAGATACAGCTAAATTAAAGAGATACGTATCCGAAAGAGGTAAGATTCTTCCTAGAAGAATCACAGGCAACTGCGCAAAGCATCAGAGAGCTCTGACTGTAGCTATTAAGCGTGCACGTCACTTAGCTTTAATGCCTTACACAATTGATTAATGATTAATAAGAACTGCCATTACATATGTAGTGGCAGTTTTTTTGTTCGCAGGAACAGGTATTTGTGCTATAATGGGAAGTGGTAAGGTTTGTGTCCGGCGCACTTGATACAAACAGGGCAGATGCATGAATATGTGCGCAGAAATGAGGATTTAAAATGAAATTGCCGGTAGTAGCAGAGAAGTTTATAAAATATGTAAAGATTGATACACAGTCCCGTGAAGAATTATCAGATAAAGTACCCTCTACAGAAAAGCAGAGAGATCTGGCGCTGGTATTATCTCAGGAATTAAAGGAAATGGGAGCAAGTCAGGTACGCTATGATGAAGAACACAGCTATGTCTATGCAGTGATTCCATCAAACCTTGATAAAGAAGTACCTGCAATTGGCTTTATTGCACATATGGATACTTCTGATGCGGTAAGTGGAACAAATGTCAAGCCACGTTTTATTGAGAATTATGATGGCGAAGATATTGTATTAAATGAAGAGAAGCATATTGTAACACATGTACATGATTTCCCGATGTTAAAGGACTGCAAGGGCAAGACTCTGATTGTTACAGATGGTACGACTCTTCTGGGTGGTGATGATAAGGCTGGTGTGGCTGAGATTATGACCATGGCAGAGTATTTCCTTTCTCATCCTGAAGTAAAGCATGGCAAAATCTGTATTGGATTTACACCGGATGAAGAAGTTGGAAACGGTGTAGAGTATTTTGATATTAAGGGCTTTGGCGCAGATTATGCGTATACAGTAGATGGTGGCGAATTAGGTGATATGAGCTATGAGTGCTTCCATGCTGCTTCTGCAAGAGTAACCGTACACGGCAAGAGCGTTCATCCGGGAACTGCCAAGAACGTTATGAAGAATGCCATTAAGCTGGCTTATGAATTTATATCTATGCTGCCGGATAAGGAGTGCCCTGAGTGTACAGAAGGCTATGAAGGCTTCTATCATGTAACAGATATCAAGGGTACTGTTGAGGAGGCTACCGTTGATTTTATCATTCGTGACCACGACAGAGCTATTTTTGAGAAGAGAAAAGAAGTAATTGCCCAGGCTGCAGAGAAGCTGAATAAAGTATATGGTGAGACAATTTTTGAAGTAGAGATTAAGGACTCTTATCATAACATGAAGGAAATGATCGAGAAAGAAATGCATGTTGTGGACAATCTGAAAGAAGCAATGTTAAAGGCTGGGGTAACACCGAAGATTTCTCCTATCAGAGGCGGCACAGATGGCGCAAGATTATCCTATGAAGGTCTGCTGTGTCCGAATCTGTGTACCGGTTCAGAAGGCCATCACGGAAGAAACGAATTTGCCTGCATGGAAGATATGGAAAAGATCGTTGAGATCCTCAAACAGATTATTTATGTTTATGCGCAGTAAAGGTGCTTTTTCTATCATTAAGCGACAAAATAAGCTATAGCGCTTTGAGGGGAATAATGGTATACTAAAGCTACATGATTATATAAATCAGTAACTATATGGACAGTCTAAAGAGGTATTATGCATGAAACAGAGAATTAGGCTGAAGGGACGTCTGAAGGCATATTTAGAGGCGGCTTTGGTTCTTGGGGCGGTTTTGGCCGGCGTGAATATTGGAATTTATTTTCTGGATGTGGGAGCCGGTGTTATTGTCAGTGCTTTTCTGGTTGTATATTTTATCGTGATGCTGATTCTTCTCTATTATAATAAGCCGATTATTATGAATGAGTTTATCAGCTTTGCTACGCAATATGGACAGATACAGCGTAAGTTATTAAGAGATCTGGAATTGCCTCATGTATTGATGGATGAGGATGGCAGGATTATCTGGACCAATATTGCTTTTGAACAGGTCGTACATAAGGAAAAGGGATACCGTAAGTCTATCACGACGCTTTTCCCAAGTATTACGAAGGACAAGCTGAGATTTGAGGATGCAGCAGAATTTGAAATCTCTTTTGAAGAGAAAGAGTATACGCTCAAAATGAAGCGAATTTCTGTCCAGGAAGTATTGGATAACAGTGATGTGCTGGAAAATGATGAATATAATGGATATTTGATCGCAGCATATTTCTTTGATGAAACTGCATTGAAGACAGCACTTAGACAGATTGATTCACAGAGTCTTGTAGTTGGATTTATCTATTTGGATAACTATGATGAGGCTTTGGAAAGTGTTGAAGATGTAAGGCGTTCACTGCTTATTGCATTGATTGACCGTAAAGTGAACAAATACATCGCATCACTGGATGGTATTGTCCGTAAGACGGAAAAAGACAAATATCTGGTCATTTTGAAAAAAGAAGCTTTACTTGCCATGAAGGAATCCAGATTTGATATTCTGGAGGAAATCAAGACTGTAAATATCGGAAATGAAATGGCGGTAACGGCAAGCATCGGCATGGGTCTGGATTCTCCTACCTACATGCAGAACTGTGAATATGCAAGAACCGCAATTGACCTTGCACTTGGGCGAGGCGGAGACCAGGCTGTAATCAAGACACCACAGTCTATTGTATATTATGGTGGCAAGAGCCAGCAGGTAGAGAAGAATACCCGTGTAAAAGCCCGTGTCAAGGCACAGGCTTTGCAGGAGATTATTGCTACAAAGGACAGAGTTCTTATTATGGGGCACCGCCTGCCTGACGCAGATGCCATTGGTGCTGCAGTGGGAATCAGCTGTATTGCCAGAGCAATGGATAAAAAGGCACATATTGTCATTAATGAGTCCATGGCAAGCGTAAAGCCCCTTTTGGAGCTTTTCAGGGATAAGGGCATCTATGGGGATGATTTTATCATCAACAGTTCCCAGGCATTAGAGCTGGCCGGAAACAATACTGTACTGGCGGTAGTGGATGTAAACAAGCCAAGTATTACGGAGTGCCCTGAGCTGATTAAGGAATGTAAGACAGTAGTTGTACTGGATCATCACAGACAGGGAAGCGAAGTCATTGAGAATGCCACACTTTCTTACGTGGAGCCGTATGCTTCCAGTGCCTGCGAAATGGTTGCAGAGGTTCTGCAGTATGTAGGCGGTAATGTAAAGGTGCGTTCTAATGAAGCAGACTGTATGTATTCAGGTATTATTATAGATACCAATAATTTCACAGCCAAGACAGGCGTCAGAACATTTGAGGCTGCGGCTTTCCTGCGCAGATGTGGTGCAGATGTGACCAGAGTCCGCAAGATGTTCCGTGATGATGCGAAGGAATATAAGGCGAAGGCAGAGGCAGTACGCAATGCCGAGATATATAAGAATGCATATGCAATCTCCAACTGTCCTGCGGATGGATTGGAGAGCCCTACAGTAGTAGGGGCACAGGCTGCCAATGAATTACTCAATATCAATGGAATCAAAGCAAGCTTTGTGACTACGGATTATCAGAACCGTATCTATATATCAGCCCGTTCCATAGACGAAGTCAATGTACAGATCATCATGGAGAGACTGGGCGGTGGCGGTCATATGAATATCGCCGGTGCACAGCTTGGGGATGTGAGTGCAGCACAGGCAGCAGAGATTATAAAAGAAACAATCAATACTATGTTACAAGAGGGTGCAATATAATGAAGGTTATTTTATTACAGGATGTAAAATCCGTTGGTAAAAAAGGCGATATGGTGGAGTTGAGCGAAGGATACGCAAGAAATTTTATTCTGCCTAAGAAACTGGGAGTAGAAGCGAACAGTGCAAATATGAACAATCTCAAGCTTCAGAAAGCAAATGAAGCAAAACTGGCAAAAGAACAGTACGATGCAGCGGTAGCTTTCTCCAAGGAAGTGGAAGAGATGCTGGTCAAGGTAGGCTTAAAGTCCGGTGAAGGCGGTAAGACATTTGGCTCTATCTCTTCTAAGGAAATTGTAACAGCTGTGAAAGAGCAGTACGGTAAAGAAATTGATAAAAAGAAATTGCAGATGCCGGAAGCAATTAAGGCAATCGGTACTTATGAAGTGACTGTTAAGCTTCATCCCAAGGTAAGTGCAACACTTCGCGTAAAAGTAGAAAGCGTATAAAGGAGGACATGCTATGGCAGATATGGATGAGGCAGTACTCAAGCGCGTATTGCCGCATAGCATTGAAGCAGAGCAGTCAGTCATTGGCGCTATGCTGATGGATCGTGAGGCGATTACAATTGCCAGCGAGCAGATTAACGGCGAAGATTTCTATGGAAAACAGTATGGAATCCTCTTTGATACCATGGTGGAGCTTAACGATGAAGGAAAGCCGGTAGACCTGATTACACTGCAGGATCGTCTAAAGGAAAAGGCAGTTCCGCCGGAAATCTACAGTCTGGAATATATCCGTGATATCATGGACACGGTTCCTACATCAGCAAATATCAAGTATTATGCCAATATTGTTGCTGAGAAGTCCGTATTAAGAAAACTGATCAAGGTCAATGAGGAAATTGCCAATAATTGTTATAGCCAGAAGGAAACTCTGGAAGTTCTGTTAGAAGAGACAGAGAAGAAAGTCTTTGATATAGCGCAGAAACGTAATAACGGAGATTTCGTCCCCATCAGACAGGTCGTAATGAACGCAATGAACATGATTGAGGAAGCTTCCAAGCAGAAGGGAGCTGTAACCGGTATTGCGTCAGGTTTCATCGATCTGGATTATAAGACAGCAGGCTTCCAGCCTTCAGACCTGATTCTTGTTGCGGCAAGACCTTCTATGGGTAAAACGGCTTTTGTCCTGAATATCGCGCAGCATGTAGCTTTCAAAGACAATAAGGCTGTTGCCATATTCTCCCTGGAAATGTCAAAGGAGCAGCTGGTAAACCGTCTGTTATCTCTGGAATCCAAAGTAAACTCCCAGGCAATCAGAACAGGTAATATGAAGGATGATGAATGGGAGCGTCTGATAGAGAGTGCGGATATTATAGGTAAATCCAAGCTTCTGATAGATGATACACCGGGTATCAGTATTGGTGAACTGCGTTCCAAATGTCGTAAATTCAAGCTGGAATACGATCTGCAAATGATTATTATTGACTATCTGCAGCTGATGTCTGGCTCTGGCAGATCAGAATCCAGACAGCAGGAAATATCAGATATATCACGTTCCCTGAAAGCGCTGGCGAGAGAACTGCATGTGCCGGTAATTGCGCTGTCGCAGCTTTCACGAGCTGTAGAACAGAGACCGGATCACAGACCTATGTTATCAGACTTGCGTGAATCCGGAGCGATTGAGCAGGATGCCGACGTGGTAATGTTCATATACCGTGATGATTATTATAATAAAGATACTGAGATAAAGAATGTGGCTGAGATCATTCTGGCTAAGCAGAGAAACGGTGCAATAGGTACTGTAAATCTTGCCTGGCTGCCTGATTATACGCAGTTCGCAAATCTTGCAAAAGAACCTATGTAAATGATAGGAAAACACAGAAGAGAGTAAGGCTTGGAGTCTTATTCTCTTTTATTATTTTAATAGAAAGCAGGAGGATGGAAATGATGGTCAAAGAAAAGAATTATCTGATCAATGAGGCTGCAAAAGAGGTACATGTGGAATCACATGTATTGAGATACTGGGAAGAGGAGCTGCGATTACCGATTAAACGCAACGAGCAGGGGCATCGTATCTATACACAGGAGGACATAGACACATTTATTACAGTCAAAAAGCTCAAAGACCAGGGACTACAGCTGAAAGCGGTGAAGATGATCCTGGATAGTGATAAGGAGGAACAGGAAGATATGAAGGAAGGAAATCCTTTTGCACAGAAGCATTTGACCAAAATCAGCAAGAATGGGGAAATGAAAGTCATACAGTTAAGACCGGCAGAACAGACCAATTGGAAGGAAAATCATATGATCGAAGTGAGAGAGAAAAAAGTAACACCCGCAGAGAAACAGCAGATTGCATTAAAAATGAAGGAGAGCGCAAGATTGCTGGAAGAGAAAGAAGATAAATATGCAAGAATGCAGTATCTGTTACAGAAGATGATTCAGGATGCAGTTGAAAAGAGTAATGAAAAGCTTCTGGACAACCTTTCGGTAAATCTGAGAGGCGATATGTGTAAAGAGCTTGATTATCAGTTCAGACTGTTGGAAGAGCGTGAGAATGCAAGGGATGAGGAGACCAGAAAAGTGCAGGAAGAGCACTATAAGCATGTGGACGAGCTTCTGACACAGTATCGTGGAAAGAAGAACAGCAGGAAAGAAGACAGCAAAGTAAAAAAGGAATTTCGCCTCTGGAGAAAAGCAGAAGCAAAATAGTACATAAAAAGACCTTAGATGATGAAATCTAAGGTCTTTTGCGTACATGCATATAATATGTTATGTACGGAATGTTCAATTAAGCCTGGTCGATAGAACCTGTAGGACATGCACCTGCGCAAGAACCGCAGTCGATGCACTTGTCTGCGTCGATTTCGAATTTGCCATCACCCATGCTGATAGCTCCTACTGGACACTGAGCTTCACAAGCTCCACAACAAACACAAGCGTCAGAAATCTTGTATGCCATAATAAAATACCTCCTTATATCATTAAAAATGGTTTCACAGCCGATTGATAAATACTTATCAATTGATTCTATTTTAATATATATAAGGGCAAATTACAAGCACCTGAATATAAAAAATGAGTAAAGTATCTAATAAGATACAATCGGTTATAAATTATGAAATTTTTGTTAAAAATAATGATGTACTTGCTTTTGTTCCCATAAAGTATTATAGTGATATGCGAATGTAACTTTTGGGTACGTAAGAATTTAAAAGTATAGGAGGATAAACGCATGGCAACAATTACCAAAGAAATGACAATTGGTGAGATATTAAGAACAAAGCCTGAAATCGCACCTGTTCTTATGAATGCAGGCATGCATTGTCTGGGATGCCCCTCTGCACAGGGTGAGTCTCTTGAAGAGGCTGCTATGGTACATGGAATGGATATCGATGCCCTTATGCAGGAGATTGCAGAGCTTGACAAATAATAGATAAGCCAAAAAAGTGGCTGTGACGAATTTCGTCACAGCCTTTTTTGTTGTAATTGAAATATAGAAAATATACTAGCACAGTGATAAAGCCTGAATTGCCTTATCTATGATCACTGGCTCAAAATGTTCTTCCATGTAAGCTTCGCTTGCAGAGACGAATTTCTCAGGATTGCCATACTCAGAGAGCATATTGCAGATCTTGTTAAATTCTTCCGGTGTGTGATCGGACTGTGTAACCACCAGCATATAGGTGGATTCCTTGTCATTCTTATATAAAGAATTCTTACCATTGTAATGCTGGATCAATACATGTGCCAGTCTCGCAACCAAATTCAGGGAATCAAAGGAATAGATTCTGGTTAATGATACGGAGGGCTTTACAGAATGTGCAGCAGCCTTATTGGACTTGGTATGATCGGCTGGAGCAGCAGCTGTATCTGATACAGTATCAGGAATCTTGGTATCATGTATTTTCTTGAACAGATCCAAAACATCATCAGCACCCTCGGAGAGACTCTGCAGAACAGAATCCAGACCGTTTCCGGATTCATCGTCATCGTCTTCATTATCTGTATCATGTACAGAAGGTGCAAACTTGGAGAATCGTGTATCCAGTTCCTCAGGATCTTCAACCTTGGTGATCACAAGCACGATGCATTCGGAGTTCAGGGGAATCGCTTCTATCATGAGCGGTATATCTTCTGCATCAAATCCGAATTCGTAGGATGCCTGCTGCATCATATCACGAAACAGGCTTTTGGCTTTCTCTGTGCCATAAGCAAGCTCACTGATCTTGAGCTCACGATCTGCCAGATCTGCCTTGGTAAGAGTACAACGAATCTGATGATCATTTACTTTTTCAATTTTCATAATATCACATCCTCACTATTTGATATTACAGCAGTTAAGACTTCTATAAGTCTTTCAACATATATTATACTGTGAAGGGTACTAAGTCAATAGTACTGCCTAACTGTTTGCGAAAAATTAATAAATTTGTTGTTATTTTGCAAGTGCTGGAGCTTCCTGAGTACGAGTTTTTACATTTGAGGTACGAGTTTTTACATTTGGATTGCATAAACCTTCAGGATATGCTAATAATGCTTGTGTAAGGCGATGTAAAGAACAAATCATGTACAGACAGGAGGCTGTAGCACTTACCAAAAAATTGTAGACTTTTTACCACTTATTGCAGTAAGTGGTTCAAAAGAATCGCTTATAGTATTTATCAAACATAAGCTTTTCATAAATCCATTATACAACATTTTTGGAATGATAGGTACATGTTCTGACATCTTTTGCTAAAATAGTTTATATATCACGCAAAATCCTTTTGGTATTTTAGCAAATTGAGACGTGAAGCCAATTACTTCCTTATTATATGTCAACCGACACAAATACCCGGCAGTAAAGTCTGTCCTGTTAGAGGCCCCTCTATACATAGTATATGTCGGTGAATTGAAAAGGAAATATCAGGTGCAGCATAAAATAATGACATTTTTGTAATGACGTTACAGGGATTGTCTGTTATAATGAGAACGATTGGGGGTAACCGTATGAAAAAGAAATTGATACCGGTTCTCCTGGCAATCGTTCTTATTGTCGTGATTGCGGCGATTGCTTTTGGAGGCAGTTTGATTGACAGATTTTCCTATTCCAAGGAAAGAGCAGATCTGAATTCGTATTATGGACTGGAAGCGCAGGATGATATTGCAATTGTTCTGCAGGATGAGATCGTTGAAGAAAAGGCGAAACTGATAGATGGTGTTTGCTACTTTGATCTTCCTACAGTTGAAAAATATTTCACAGACCGTTTCTACGTAAATACTCAGGAGCAGGTGCTTCTGTATACAACAGCCACGGATGTGATACGGATCAATATTGGTGACGAGAGTAATGTCATATATATATCAGGAGTTGGTAATTCCATTGATTACAGGGCAGCACTGTATGAAGGTGATACCCTGTATATTGCAGCAGACTATGTGAAGCGTTATGCAAACTTAGAGTATACACTCTATGATGCACCACTTCATATGCAGGTCTATACAAGCTGGGGACTGGTTACACAGGCTGAATTGACCAAGAAGACAGCTATCCGTTATCAGGGTGGCGTAAAGAGCAATATTCTGGAAGATGTAGAAGCAGGAGATACTGTGACAATCCTGGAAGAGATGGAGAACTGGACCAAGGTAAAGTCACAGGATGCCTATATCGGATATGTAGAGAATAAGTATCTGTCTGATAAAACAGCAGTGCAGCAGACACCTGTTACAGACGCTATGGAAATCACATATAACAGCCTGAGTAAAGAGGGCACTGTAAATATGGCTTTTCATCAGGTCTTTGCAGAAGCAGCCAACAGTGAACTGAGCAGTCTGCTTGGCGCATCCAAGGCTGTCAATGTGGTAGCACCTGTATGGTTCAGACTTAATGACAATGCAGGCGGATTTGCAAGCATAGCTTCCGCATCCTATGTACAGCAGGCTCATAATGCAGGTGTGGATGTGTGGGCTGTAATTACTGATGTAGACAGCAAGAGCGTATATGATGTGGATATTGATTTTGAAGCATTGTTATCATCTTCACAGAATCGTGCGAATCTGATTGCCAATCTGATGCAGCAGGCAGATACATACGGCTTGGATGGCATTAATATAGACTTTGAAAAAGTCAGGGATGGTGCAGGCTCTCATTTTGTACAGTTTTTGAGAGAGCTGTCTATTGAGACACATAAACGTGGAATCGTGTTGTCTGTAGATAATTATGTACCTACGGAATATACAGCGCATTATAACCGCAAAGAACAGGGACTTGTAGTGGACTATGTAGTGGTTATGGGATATGATGAGTATTATGCCGGATGTGGTGAAGCAGGTCCAAATGCATCCATTACTTATGTAGAGAATGGTATTGCCAAAACAAAGGAAAGTGTTCCTGCGGAGAAAATCATTAATGCGGTTCCTTTCTATACAAGAGTATGGGAGAGTACCGGCGAAGGACCGAAAGCATCTACTCTGACTATGGCACAGCAGGCAGCATGGGTATCCAATTCAGGAACAGAGCCGGTGTGGCTGGATGAGTATTGCCAGAATTATGTGGAATATCAAAAAGATGGCAATACCATACAGTGTTGGCTGGAAGATACAGATTCCATCCGCGTAAAGCTCCAGGTCATGAAAGCACAGGGGATTGCCGGTGTAGCAGAATGGAAGCTTGGTATCGAGGACAGAGCAGTATGGGATGTCATTGAAAAGTATGTCAATGGAACTTTGGAATAAGCATGAATAAGAGGGGCAGGCAATTTACTTCTGAATTGTCTGCCTTTATCATAGAATAGAGTAAAATGAATATGGAATGGAAATCCATATGGAAGAGAGACAGGGACAGATACTGGGAAAAGTCATGACTTTTCTGCTGCTGGTATCTATGCTGCTGGTTGTGAAGGAATCAGCAGCATATGTGAATGTATTAACACAAAAGGAGATTGTGCAGACACAGAAAACGATAGTCATTGATCCGGGACATGGGGGAAATGATCCGGGCAAGGTAGGAATTAATCAGGCACTTGAAAAGGATGTTAATCTGGAGATTGCATTGAAACTGAAAAAATATCTGGAGCAGCAGGATATTCATGTTGTGATGACCAGACAGGAAGACAAGGGCTTGTATGAAGAGACAGATACCAATAAAAAGGTAAAGGATATGAAGCAGCGCCTTTCTATTATGGAACAGTCGAAGCCTGCCCTGGTGGTCAGTGTACACCAGAACAGCTATCCAGAGGAAAGCATCAGTGGAGTGCAGGTATTTTACTATAGAGACAGTCTGGAAGGGAAAAAGGCTGCACAGCTGATGCAGGAACAGATGATAGAGATCCGCGCCGAGGGCATCGCGCACGTCAAGCTCATCGACGCGACGCCCATCGGCATCAATGTGCGCTCTACCGTGGCGACCTACGCAGGCGTCCACGACGAGCTGCGGAAGCTCTATGCCAAATCTCCGGACGCCAGGCAAAAGGGCTTCAAGGCCAGCGATTTTTCCTACAATACTGGCAGTCTGCGCTGCCCCGGCTGCGACGGCACCGGTGAGGTGAGCCTGGACGTGCAGTTCCTGCCGGATGTGAACATCGTCTGCCCCGACTGCCGGGGTTCCCGCTACGCGCGGGCAGCTTACGGCGTGAAGCTGACCAACGAGGCGGAGCAGACAGCCTCTTTGCCGCAGCTGATGGATATGGACGTCAACTCCGCCCTTGAGTTCTGCGGCGGGATAAAGACAGTGAGCCAGCGCCTGCAGACATTGCAGCAGCTGGGTCTGGGCTACCTGACGTTGGGCGAAGAGACGCCCAGCCTCTCCGGCGGCGAGGCCCAGCGCCTCAAGCTGGCCAGCGAGATCGGCCGCACCCAGACCGACTCGGTGTTCGTTTTCGATGAGCCCAGCATCGGCCTCCACCCGCTGGACGTGCAGGTGCTGCTGCGGGTGTTCCAAGCCCTGCTGGACAACGGCGCAACGGTCGTTGTCATTGGGGCGGCTCCGCCGACCTCGGTGGCTCCAACAAGACCGAGCTCAAGGGCGCTGCCACCTTCGCCCCGGCCAGAGGCGCTGAAGTTCGTTCGCCCCGGAATGCGTGTACTAGATCTGTGTACCGGGTCCGGATGCGTGATTGTCAGTATTCTGCACAATGTATCGGATGTGGAGGGGTATGCGGTTGACATATCCACGCAGGCGCTCAATGTTGCGAAGGAAAATGCAAGGCTCAATGATGTGCCGGTGTTGTTTGAACACAGCGACCTGTTTGATCACGTGACGGGGACATTTGATGTGATCGTCTCGAATCCGCCGTATATCTGTACGGATGAGATTGCAAAGCTGATGCCGGAGGTGCGAGATTTTGAGCCGATGGAAGCGCTGGACGGCAAGGAGGACGGTCTGTATTTTTACCGGGGTCTGGCGCTGGAGGGCAGCAAACATCTGAACAAGGGCGGCTGCGTCAATGAGTTGGAGGTGAGAAAGGATCTGGCGAGAAGAGACCGGGTGGTGACCGGAATGCTTTAGTTGATTGCGGGATTGGAGAGAATTTTGCATAGTTGGTGCAGACGGTTGTCTGGTGTTTGAGATAAGAAAGGATGTTTGTTATGTTTGAGAAGTTGGATGATTTACTGATTCCTTTTGAAGAATTGATGAGCGAGCTCAGTGAGCCGGATGTCGCGAACAATCCGGAGCGTTTTCGCAAGCTGATGAAGGAGCAGGCAGACCTGGCGCCGATCGTTGACGCCTACAAGCAGTATAAGCAGGCGAAACAGGATGTCGAGGACAGCCTGGCGCTTCTCGACGAGGAGAGCGACGAGGAGATGAAGGAACTGGCAAAGGAAGAGCTTGCCGATGCGAAGAAGAGGATCGAGGAGCTGGAACAGGAGTTAAAGATCCTGCTTCTTCCGAAAGACCCGAACGATGAGAAGAACGTTATCGGTGAGATCCGTGCCGGTGCAGGAGGAGACGGACGCGAAGGAGGTCCCGCCCTGCATTCTCGTCAAATCCGACGGCGCGACGCTCTACGCCACGACCGACCTTGCCACCATCGTCCAGCGTGAGCAGGATTATCACCCGCAGAAATATATGTAC
>ENA-UPWU01000800-UPWU01000800.1-human-gut-metagenome-genome-assembly--contig:-NODE-800-length-13975-cov-6.476040_pt1 | contig 13975 bp, 10 predicted proteins | sample MGYA00250058_ERZ773392 | MGnify/ENA primary metagenome ERZ773392 (study PRJEB29103, sample SAMN06112084) | human gut metagenome | biome: human gut; feature: ankylosing spondylitis patient; material... | reverse complement strand
CTGTTCGCCAATTAAAGCGGTACGCGAGCTGGGTTCAGAACGTCGTGAGACAGTTCGGTCCCTATCTGTCGTGGGCGTAGGATATTTGAAAGGCGCTGTCCCTAGTACGAGAGGACCGGGATGGACGCACCTCTGGTGCACCAGTTGTCACGCCAGTGGCACAGCTGGGCAGCTAAGTGCGGATCGGATAAACGCTGAAAGCATCTAAGCGTGAAGCCGTCCTTAAGATAAGATATCCCATGCGTAAGCAGTAAGACCCCTTGTAGACTACGAGGTTGATAGGTTCAAGGTGTAAGCACGGTAACGTGTTCAGCCAGCGAATACTAATCGGTCGAGGGCTTAAACCTCAATGATTTATGTCTTGTCTTTTTCATGTTCGTTATTCAATTTTGAGAGTTCTCTCTCATACAGTCGGTGCCGATAGCGGTGAGGGTCCACCTGTTCCCATTCCGAACACAGTAGTTAAGCTCACTTGCGTCGACAATACTCGATGGGCAACTGTCCGGGAAGATAGATAGGCGCCGACACCTAAATAAACACAGCAAGTCAAAAACTTGCTGTGTTTCTATATTCCTCCGTAGCTCAGTCGGTAGTAGCACCTGACTGTTAATCAGGGTGTCACTGGTTCAAGTCCAGTCGGGGGAGCCAAATCTAATATTACAAGAACCGCTTTCAGATTCGTCTGGGAGCGGTTCTTGCGTTTCATCTGAAAACTGCTCAAACTCCCGTATCTCTTCGAATGCGACGGTTTTCTGCGTGTTGTTCAGAGTGAGGACAATAACTGCATGGTCATCCCATAGGAATACCTCTTTCACAAATGTGTGGATAACTTGACGCTGAAGAGAATTTTCACAGCCGTCCACATTTGAGAGCCTATCGAACCATTCTACGTTTGTTTTCTTTGTTCAGCTGCTTTACCTCGCTTCGAAGCTGCCGGATCTACTCCGCCAGGCTCATTGCGTTTTTGGGGGTTCGTAGTATATTCTTTTGAGCGTGGGGTGTCAAGTTTTATTATACAACATCACGTTTTTCTTAAGTGGCAGCAGTTTTATATGTTTTGGACTATGCGGAGAAAGGCGTTGCATTTTTATTGTTGAAATGATATAATTAAATATATCATATTAACATTGAATGGGGTTAACAATATGCTGCAATTCTATCTGTCAATGATGAACAGCGGGGAGGACAAGGCGCTTGTCGAGTTTCTCTACAATGAGTACAAACAGATTATGTTCAAAACGGCATACGCGATTCTTCACAACAGGGAAAGAGCCGAGGATGCGGTTCACGACGCTTTTTTGAGGGTAATTAACCATTTATCGAAATTCCGCAGCTATTCATGCAAGGAAAACGTGTCTTACCTTGTTATTATAGTGAGGGGCATTGCACTGAACATGGTTTCGAAGTCGAACAGGCAAGCGGAGCTCGACGAGGAAACACCTGACGGTATGAGTGTTGAGGACAGCGTGTTATCCGAGCTGGCGTATGAGGAGATAGTCGAAAACATCAAGGCTCTTTCGCCCGCGTTAAGGGATATCGCGTATCTGTCCTTCGTTGAAAACTGCTCTGCGGGCGAGATATCGGAGCTTTTGGATATGAAGATAAACACGGTGCATTCCTCAATATCCAGAGCAAGAAAAATCATTTCACGAAAGCATACGGAGAATAACCAATGAACAACAATCAGCTTATAGCCCTAGCGCTCCAAAACGATTTTGACGCCGAGCTTGCCATGTATGACGGAATGCCCGAGCACAGGTTTTCGCTTCGGTTTCGGAGAAGAATGAGGAAACTGCTCGGGGGCGGTGTTCCAGAGTGGGAAACAAAGCATGTCCCTCTTAGGAAAGCCGTTAATCTCGCGATTATCATGGTTATCCTGCTCGCTTTTCTTACGGGAGCGACCCTGCTCATCTATAAGATGTGGGATAAATTTCAGCTCCACGACGTGGGAGAGCATTCTTTTCTGGTGGCATTGGATATTGAAGGCGCACCGACGACTTTGGAGGATAAATACCGCTTGGGCATTGATTTGAGCGGGTATTCTGAGAATATCCTGCTTGACAATGAATATGAATATCTGGTTGAGTATCACGAAGTCAATGGAAATCGCGTGCTTGGCTTTAGTCAAGCGATAAAAGACCATTATCAAGGTGAAAGCTGTTGGCTTAATACTGAGAATGCTATGGTCATGCCTACTGAAATAATTGTAAATGGCTGCAAAGGGTTGACTTTTCAAACATATCATGGAATAAACGTGTTGATTTGGGATTGTGGCGACTATGTGATTTATTTATCAGGTTACAATATTGGTCAAGATGAACTGATATCGACCGCTGAAACTGTGCAAAAAGTAGAATAAAGGATTCGAAAAAGAAAATATGCAAGTATCTGTCGAAAATTGCTGTTTACTGTATAGATGGAAACCTCAAAAAGAAAATGGAGGTGAAAATATGAAAAAGTATATATCGGTTGTTCTTGCGCTTGTTGTATTCTTTGTATGCGCTGTATCAGCGTATGCTATTAGTTTTTTGGATATGGACTCGGCACGCAAAATCAGTATTTTGGAAATATCATCTACAACTGCTACTTGCCAAAGCTCTTTTATTGACGGAACCGGAGTCGTAACAAGAATCAAGATGACCCAAACACTTGAGAAGCAAGGATTTCTTTGGTCATGGAGCACCTATGCGGGCGAATGGACAAAGACCACGTACGGATGTCGGCAGCTCTCTCAAACAAGGTTTATAACCTTGAAAGCGGCAAATACCACGTAAAAACCGTGTTTAGCGTAACCATTGACGGTAAGACAACGGATTACACGGTTTACAATACGGAAAAATCGTTATAATGGATGACAAACAATGAGAAAACAGTTTTTAAAAGCAATTTATTTTGCTTTAGTGGTACTGAAACTGATGGCGTTTGTGTAGCGTACAAATCAATATAGTGGAGGCATACAATGAAACGATTATATTCTCTGATTTTAGCGTTGCTGCTTTGTATCATAAATGCAGTTCCTGTCGGTGCTTATGATTTCAGCATGAATGAAGTAATACATCAGTATAATTCTCATGCTTTCACAAGAAAAAATACTCCTGCTGTAAAATGGAACGGAAAAACCGAGTTAAAAGAGAACTCATATTATTATACGACTTCGGGCGTCACGATATCCCGTGATGTAACACTGCCGGAGAATTCAACGCTAGAGATAAGAAAGACGCTGAAAATCACTAATGGTGCAAAGCTTACCGTTCTTGGAGACCTTTTGGTGGACTATGACGGAAAGGTGAATCCTGTGAATGGTACGCTTACTGTTGGCAAGAGCGGTTATATTCACGATTATGGGGCACTCGCTATAAGCAAAAAAGGCAGACTTGAGGTTTATGGTCATGTATATGTTATGGGTCTCGGAAGCCTTAGTGTTAAGGGAATCGTGAATGTATCGGCGGACGGTCGCGCAGTATATGCAGGCTCGTTCAAAAAATACCCGGGAGCAAAAGTGAACGGAAATATCACCGCTGCCGTTAATGTGACTGAGCATCTTTCCGAGGAATTATCGGGATTTTCTGAAAACGAAAAGATATGTGTCAACTTCCTTTTTTACGACTCAGAAACAGCCAGGAACACTACGGTTGACGGCAAAAACATTCTGGAAATATCCCTTGAGATACAAGAAAAATATGCGATCCCCGCTGTAATTTCTCATGTGTTGTTCGATGATGAAGGCGGAAGCTATAAGGAATACAAGGATTTGTCTGATAAACGAACAGACGTTTTCCTACGCTATCTCAAAACTAATTTTGGTGGTTCAAATGGGTACAGGCGTTATTTGAGCAATGATTATTTCAGCAATATTATTCCAAACCCTGCTTTTGAGAATAATTCAGCCGAAAATCCGTCAGACAATAAGTATATTGTATCCGACGATTATCGCAGTATGTTCAGCCTAAGAACCGAAATACCTTATAAGCTGAACCAAGCTCTTTATGATGAATTAACAGTGCTTGGGTTTAATGAACTGTATATTCGCAATCCGCTGAAAAATGGATATGGCGCGTTCTCGGCTGAGCTGACGAAAGCGCAGATAGAGTCACTCTCTGACGACAGCCGCTTCCTGTTTCAATCGGTGAACGACGGCAAGACAATGATTTCCGGAGCAGACAAGCTATATGTCAGCAACGGGAATAAGAAAAAACTTGGAGTGTCCGATTGGAACAAAATAACAAGCCTTTACGGAAATACATTGTGCGTTGTAACAGCAAACGATGTGGTTTCGGGAGGGGTAACGGCAACCGATGATGTTTATGAGCGCATATCCTGCTATACCGATGTAAAATGGAGCAAGGATTCGGGTACGATGTATAGCCATTCTGCCTCGGGTTATTTCAATACGGAATTGTTTTATAGGACGCAGTTCAATGGTTTGTATAGCTTTGAGGGCTTCTGGGAGGAGCTGCGCAATGTGAATCACAGTGTAACCAAGAATTTTGTCCTGGACAACTGCCTGACATACGGTTTATTTAATGACAGCTATGTATACCGTAGTGTGACGGTTTCATCTGCCGCAGAGCTTGAAAAGCTTATCGCTGATGAAAATGTACTTCTCATAATTGAGGAGCAGGCTGAGCAGGAGTAGTGTGAAGGTGTCAAGCTGTGAAGCTTTTATATTAATCTTCTTCACGTCCTATATCTGTTTACCCTTTGGGCACAAAACACTCTACCCCAACCTTCCTTTAGAGCAGGACGAGGGTGAGCCAATCTTGTTAGCACCTATACAGGCTTCTGTATAGATGCTTCAGTCTGTCGAAAAAGCCGCAGAATAAACTCTGCGGCTTTAAAGTTATTTAATTAGCACATCACTTACGCCCTGGGGGTGGAGTAAACTAGGTCAGCCGGGGACCAGCCGCACCACTGACCGTCAAGATACGACCTGACAATGAAGCCGTATTTCTTTCCGTTTGTAAGACCCTCTGCGGTGTAGCCGGTATCTTCAGTATAGCCAAGTTTGGTGTACTTTCCATCGGCGTAGATGTAAACAACATACATCTCAGCACCATCTACCTCGCCCCATGTGAGGTAAACCTCCTGATTGTCGGCGGCCGCCTTAATATTCAGCGGCTTATCGAACGCGCCGACAGGCTCAGCGTATACTGCGTCGTCGTTCGACCAGTCGTTCCACCTGCCGTTTACCCACGCCTTTACTATGAATCCGTATTTTCTGCCGTTGGTAAGGCCCTCTGCAGTGTATCCGGAATACTCGGAGTAGCCGAGTTTTGCGTAGTTGCCGTCAACATAGCTGTAGATAACGTATTCTTCAGCGCCGTCAACATCGTCCCAGATCAGGTGGACTTCCTTATCGCCTGCCATAGCCTGAACGTTCTGCGGCTTTGCGTTCACCGGAGTTGCAAATATAGCGTCGGAAGGCTGCCAGCCGCACCAAGTGCCATTTGCGTAGGAGCGCACGATGAATCCGTATTCCTTGCCGTTGGTAAGACCGGTCACGGTGAAGCTCGTGGTATCGGAATAGCCCTGCTTGGTGTACTTACCATCTGCATAGCTGTAGATAACGTAGTTTGTCGCGCCGGATACCTTATCCCAGGTGAGCGCAACCTGACCGTTTCCGGGAACTGCCTTTACATTGCGGACGTCCGTGCCGCCGACCGGAGTTGCGTAAACCGCGTCGTCATTCGACCAGGCGTTCCAGCCGCCATTTACCCATGCCTTTACGATGAATCCGTATTTCTTGCCGTTTGTGAGTCCGGTTGCTGTGAAGCTGTTGGTTTTGGAGTAGCCGAGTTTATTGTATCCGCCGTCGACGTAGCTGTAAACCACGTAGTCCTCCGCGTTCTCCACAGCGTCCCATGTAAGCGTTACCTGACCGTTTCCGGGGACTGCATGCACATTCTGGGGCTTGGTGTTCTGAACCGGAGTTGCGTAAACAGCGTCTGCAACGGACCAGTTGTTCCACTTGCCGTTTACCCACGCCTTTACGATGAATCCGTATTTCTTGCCGTTTACGAGGTTCTTTGCGGTGAAACTGGTGGAAGTGGTGGTGCCGAGGTTATGATAGCTGCCGTCTACATAGCTGTAAACGATGTAGTTGGTAGCGCCATTCACAGCGTTCCAGGTGATTGTTACCTGTTTGTCGCCGGGAACCGCCTTTACGTTCTGCGGCTTGTTTGCTGATGCCTTCGGAGTTGCGTAAACCGCGTCGTCGTTCGACCAGTCGCTCCACTTTCCGCTGACATACGACCTGACGATGAAGCCGTACTTCTTGCCGTTTATGAGGTCGGAAGCGGTGAAACTGTTCGTGGTGGAGTAGCCAAGCTTTGTATAGGTGTTGTCTGCATAGCTGTATATAACGTAGTTGGTAGCGCCGTCCACCTTATCCCAGGTGAGCTTTACGGTGTTGTCGCCGGCGGAAGCTGTTACGTTCTGTGGAACCGTGGTTTTTACCGCCTTTGTGTACGCCTTTATTCTTACGTTAGATTTATAGTTTGTGGTGCAGTCAGACCAAGTGTTGTAGAACTTGTAGAATGAAAGTCCGGTGCTCGGGCTGTATCTGTCAGTGATGACGTAGTGCTTTCCGTTTTTGTCATAGAGGTCTACTGCAACGGCGAATTTCTCCCCAGCCTTGACGGGAACGCTCACCGGGAGGTCTACCGTGTGATAACCCGCGTACTCCTGTGTGCCGGAAATCACCGCGGATTTGGCAAGCGTGCCGGTGTCTGGTGTGGAGCCGGTCAGACCGGTGTAGACATTAATGGTGTAGTTCCAGCCCGCTTCTGCGGAGTAGAAGGAGACCGCCGTTATTTCGTCGTTCTTGTCGGCGGTGAATACATTCGCGCCTCCGCCGATATTGGTATGCGACACCCGGCTGGTTGAGTATATGTATCCGTTCTGGCGAAGGCAGCCGCCGTCATACTGGTATATACTGCCGTAATTAGTGGTAGGTTCCATCGTGAGAGATGCGAACTCGCCTACTGTGGCGTCATTGTAGGACAAATAGAAGTATCCGCTTGTGCCCCATGTGCTGCCCCAGCTATTTCTGCACAGCCATGCACCGTCGTTGTTGGGGGTGCCGCCTGTCCTGAAGTTGCTCTTCGAGAAATTATCGTCCCAGCCGACCACGGTTATGGAGTGATTGGAGGTATATCCATTTGGGCAGTAATACGCGGTGTACTCGCCGGAGTTCTTTGTAAGGTAGTTTGAAGATGCGTAGTACGGGGATGGTGAAATCAGCGCAGTCCAGGCGGGCGTCGATGCGCGCAAGCGCCTTGTCAATGGCGAAGTTTCGAATAGGCGGCGTGTCGATCCCGGCCTTTTGCAGCTCCATCTTCGCCAGATCGTAATACAGGCCCAGGAAGCCGTTGAACGCGCCAAACGCGCCGGACATTTCCTCGGGCGTGGTTGCAGCCTGGACCTTTCCAAGCTCCACGACATGTTCCAGATACTTCAGGTTGTCCATGTGATTATTCCTCGCTTTCATGATATTCATCCGCCGTCTCGGCGGCTATGGTACTGTCTGCGGAGGGATGCTTCCGATACTCGCCGGGGGAGCATCCCATATACTGTTTGAACAGACGATACATGGTCTGCTCGCTGCCAATGCCGACCTGCTCGGCAATATCCCGCTGGGAGATGGTCGTATTCACCAGCAATTCCTTCATCTTTTCAAGGCGGATGCCGAGCAGATAGGCTGAAAAGGTTGTTCCCATCTCCGTTGATATGATCTTTCTGAGATAGGAATAGCTGATTCCCAGCGCGCTTGCCACATCCTCGGGCGTAAGAGACTCGGCATAGTGATCGCCGATGTAGCGGATAAACTTGTTCGTATAGCCGCTGCCGCCCTTGTGCGCCTTAGCCAACTGCCTGGAAAGCTGAACAAATTTGCCCTCCAGCCATGTCAGCATGTGCTCCAAGGTGTCAAAGCTGCTCAGATAACGGAACGGGGAATGCTCCGGTTCGTCAAACAAGGCGTTGAACTGCACGCCCTTGCGAAAGGCCGTCTGGATCAGCACGCCTAAGGGCTGGGACACGGCGAACTCCAGGTCGTCCATACCTGCGTCGCTCTCCAGCAGCTTTGCAAGCAGCTCCCTCAGGCGTTCATGAATCGCGTTTTCTCCCCGGTCAATCGACGAGACAATGCTCTGGATCTTTGCCTGCGGGAACGTAAAGGATCTTGACACGCCCATTCCGGGCGTATAAAGGATGGTGCACCCGACGCCGCGCACCAGCTTCCAGCGGATCGCGCGCTTGGCCTCGTTCAGCGCCTCGGCCACATGCTCCCGTCCGGAAAAGACGGAGGAGCAGGAAAAGCTGAGCGTGCAGGTGGTGAAAGCCTGCATAAGGGCTGACGATTTGTCCATCAGTGCCTGACGCGCCTGTTCGGAGGGGCTGTTCTGGAAACTGACGGCGGCGGCAATGGACCACTCATTGATCCGCACTGTGTAGGAGCTTTCCCCCTCCCCCAGAATACCTCGGAGAGAATAGCGCAGCAGATAATCCAGAAAGGGCGACAGCTTACGCGCCTCGACAATGTGCTGATGCGGCTCGTCAATATCGCAAAGTAGGAACACATAATGATCGAAGGATGCCAGATGAACCAGCATACTTTCGGTCAGCTTGTTGGAAGTGACGGCTTCATAGAGCTGAAGATCCATCTGCTGGATGGTTTCCTGCCCATCGCTGGCATGCCATTGCTCCGATACCTGAGTCAGGACGTTGGTGGCTTCCCTGGCCGTGTCGGTTGGGATCGACTGTTCCTGCAATTGACGTTCAAGGGTAGCCTGCAATTCGGCGATGGGACGGTTCATCTGCCGCGCAATCATGCGGAAGCTGATGACGATGACCATGATGAACACCGCCAGCACTATCAGCGCATACAGCGCCTGCTGCACCACGGTCATGATCACAATATCGCCCGACACCCATACCACATAGAGGAAATGCCTGCCCCGATAGGCGGAACAGATTTTTCCTCCGTCAACCCAGTGCTGGTAAGTCTCGTTGGGGGACGCGAGAAAGTCAATAGCCGCCTCAACCCGTGCGCCGACCGGCTGAGAGTTCATCGGCTGAGAACAGACCGTGCGTCCGTCGTGGGTGAGCACCATGAGCTCCTCCAGGCTGTCATTGTGTTCAAGCAAGGAGGCGTACAGCTTTTTGCAGTCCAGCAAGAGATAGACAGCGCCGTGAAAACCCACGTCCGACACGTCTAAACGCTGCCGGTAGATCAGGCATGAACGACTGATCTCCTGTCCGGGATATCCATCCACCTGAGCGATGGCAAATCCCTCGTCCCACGCTTCCTGCGCTGTTTCTTCCACAATATTGCGGATGGCCGGAACGTCTGCGCTGTATCGGGTACGGCTGGCTGTGTAGACCACGCCGCGATCCTCGTTCAGCACCCAGATGTCATACAGCGCGTCGTCGGTCAGCTTGATGGTGTTGAGGGTTTCCATATAGTTGATGCTGCGTAGTGCTTCCTCCGTGAAGGAGACAGTTTGACTCAGTTTGGCGGTCTCACGGCTTACGCGCAGCATGGATGCGTTGCTCTGAATGTTTTGCAGCGCAAGTTCCAGCCGCTGCTCTAATTGTCGTGCACCCGTATCGGCCAGGTGGGAGGTGTAGCCTGACAGGGAGACGATTTGGATCACCGTCAGGATCACGGAGAGCAGGAAGGTGATCACAATGGCAATGGCGAGATACTTTCTCGTTGCAATCTCAATGACCTTGGGCTGAACTGATTGCTTATGCCGGTTCCTCTTTGCCGTCATGCTGCGTCCTTCAACTTTCTTCCTGTCGTTGCTATCATTATACCGAAAAGCATATGTTTTTGAAAGGCACATACGGTCGATTTTTGTCAAGGATGATAGGAATAATCAGTATTGTTAGTGGAACAGTTGTCAGTTTTGTAGTATGTTATAGCCAGCAAGATGGAGCAAACGAGAAATAAGCTTCCATATCGCACATGGGCGCGCCGCAAAAATTGAGTGAAGTAAACGCACCCTCAGAGCAAAGGAGGAACCCTCATGACTGGTCTGGCACACGCAAAGAAGAGACAATCCTGGCTTCACGGCTTAGCGATCAGCCTAAAGCGCGACTGGCGGCTGTATCTGATGATGATCCTGCCGGTTATCTTCTATATTATGTTCCGTTATACGCCCATGCATGGCATCGTGATCGCCTTCCAGAACTACAATCTGTTCAAGGGGATTGCCGGTAGTCAGTTTGTGGGCATGGCAAACTTTGAGTTTGTCTTTAAGATGAGAGACTTTTCTATTGCGCTGCAAAACACGCTGCTGCTGAACTTCCTGGATCTGATTGTCGGCTTTCCGGTACCCATTATTCTGTCTATCATGCTCAATGAGATCAAATCCACAGGTATTAAGCGCGTGTCGCAGACGCTATTGTATCTGCCCCATTTCCTGTCCTGGGTTATCATCGGCGGCATGGTACTGACGATCTTTGCCCCTACCACCGGCGTTGTCAACTCCACGCTGATGAAGATGAACCTTATTTCCAATAATATCCCCTTCCTGACCAACGGCGTTTACTGGCGCGTCACTTATGTGCTGGTGGGTGTGTGGCAGAGCATGGGCTGGGGAACCATCCTGTACATGGCGGCCATCACCGGCATCAACCAGGAGCTGTTTGAGGCCGCCAAGATCGACGGCGCTAACAAGATGCAGCAGATTTGGCATGTGACGCTTCCCGGCATCCGTTCCACCATCGTGGTTCTGCTGATCCTGAACGTGGGGCAGATGATGAATATCGGCTTCGACCGGCCCTTTGTGATCGGCAATACCATGGTGCAGGACTACTGCGACGTTATCTCGACCTTTGTGTACCGCGCAGGCATCAAAAACGCGCAGTTTGCCCGCGCAACAGCCATTGGTCTGTTTCAGTCGGTCGTCGGCCTTGTTATGATCACCACCGCCAACTTTGTCTCTCGCCGCCTTGGCGAGGAAGGCATCATGTAAGAAAGGAGGATGAGAATCATGACTACCGTGCAGACAAAGGTTCTCATGCCTGAAAAGAAAAAGAAGGTGACCCTCGCTCAGGTTATCCTGGTCACGATTATTATGCTGTTTGTGCTGATCTGCGTGCTGCCGATCATCAACGTAGCCAGCGTGTCCCTAAGCTCCAAATCCGCCATTCTACGGGGCGACGTGGCCTTTTTGCCGGTCGAGCCCACGATCAACGCCTACAAAGCCATTGTGCGCGACGCCAGCATGATCCGCAGCCTGTTTTACACCATCGAGCTGACGGTTATCTACACGGCCATGGCGATGGTCATGACGATTCTGCTGGCTTATCCGATGACCAAGAAGCGCCTGCGCGGCCGCCGGCTTCTGTCGCTGTTTGTCATCTTTACCATGTATTTCAACGGCGGTGCCATTCCCACCTACCTGACGATTAAGAACTACGGCCTCATCAATTCCATGTGGTCGCTCATCCTGCCGGGACTGATCTCCACCTATAATATGATCATCCTGCGCTCCTTCATCAGCGCCCTTCCCGGCGAGCTGGAGGAAGCCGCCATCATCGACGGCGCTACGGATTTTCAGGTGCTGCTCAAGGTCATCCTGCCTCTGACGCTCCCCGCCATCGCAACCCTCTCTCTGTTCTACGCGGTGGGCAAATGGAACAGCTTCTCCGACGCGCTGTACTACATCTCCTCCGCTTCCCTGCAGCCATTGCAGCTGAAGCTGTACAACCTGATCAAAGGCTCCACCACCCTGGACATCTCCGCCGTAGAGGGCAACAGCGCTGATCTGGGTCATAGCATATCCGAGTCCATCGAGTCCGCATCCATCATCTTCGCCACGCTGCCCATCCTGGTGGTGTATCCCTTCCTGCAGCGCTACTTCGTGTCCGGCGTGACCGTGGGTGCTGTCAAGGGCTAATCTTCCCTACGCATTCAGCCGTCTGGAGAATGACGGTTGAAATATAATCAACAAAGGAGTGGAAACCATGAAGAAGTTCCTGTCCTACCTGCTGATGCTCATCCTGGTCGCGTCCTGCCTGAGCATCCCTGCCGCAGCCAACGCTGAAGACTGGATCACCCTGCGCGTCGAGTGCTTCGACCGCTCTGTGTCTGGATTGAGCGTTGAAAGCAACCTGCAGCACGACTACATCCAGAAAAACTTTGGCGACCCCAATCACATCAAGGTGGAACTTGTGCCCGTGTCCCGCTGGAGCGAGACCGACATCCTGAACACCTGGTTAGCCGGCGGCACCGCCCCTGACATCTGCTATACCTATGACACAGCTCTGGTGCAGCAGTATGTCAACATGGGTGGTTTGACCCCGCTGAACGACCTGCTGGCGGAGTATGGCCCGAACGTATCCGAATTTCTGGGTCAGGGCGTACTGGAATATGGTCAGTTTGACGAGAACGGCACTAAGGTGCAGTATTATATCCCTGCCCGCCGCATCAATGTGGCCAAGCTCGGTTTGTTCATCCGCAAGGACTGGCTGGACAAGCTGAACATGGCGGAGCCTACCACCACCGAGGAGTGGGTTGCCTATCTGCGCGCGGCCAAGGAAGCCAAGCTGGGCGGCGAGCAGACGGTTCCCTACGCCATGAAGCTGTATGAGAACAGCCCGCTGTTCTCCACCTCCGTGATCGTGGATTCCTTCCTGGACTTCTCCAAGATCACCAAGGAGGACTGGTACTCCCTGTATCACGAGCAGATGCCCGGCGCGAAGGAGGCCTATCGTCTGCTGAATACCCTGTACAATGAGGGTTTGATCTCTGAGAATTTCGCCATTGATAACGGCGACATCCGCGACCGCGATCTGAACCAGGGCTACGCGGGCTTCTACATCGAGGGTCCCACGCAGGTTTGGCCCGATTACAGCGATGAGATGAAGAAGAACGTGGGCGAGGACGCCGAGTGGATCCCTGTTAACCCCTTCGTGAATCCTGACGGCTACACCCTTCACGAGAACTATGCCGCCAACGGCATCTGCATCTTCATTCCCAGCTGGGTGAATAAGGAGACCGCTGTTGCCGCGATGAAGTACATGGACTGGATGGCTCAGCCTGAAAACATGTTCTACCTGCAGAATGGCATTGAAGGCGTTCACTATGATCATCTGAACGAGGACGGCCTGCCCGTTGGCCGTGTAACTAATGACAACCTGCCCGACGACCAGAAGTGGCTGTCCGCTGTCGACCTGGTGTTCCTGTCCAATGGCAACAGCTTCGGCAATGATGAGCTGAACAATAAGTACAGCGCCCTGGCCTTCACCGGCTATGAGGATGTCGTCGCACGTTCCTATGAGTACATGGCCAAGGATTCCTATGCACCCATCGGCTTCACCGTGGCGATTAAGGCCGAGGCCGACTACGGCCAGATGGTGCTGGCAAAGCAGGCTGAGCTGCTCACCAACGCCCTGACCTGCGATCCGGCCGAATTTGACGCGGTGTATGATCGCTGCGTGCAGGCCATCCTGGACGTTGGCGGCCAGCAAATCGTCGATGAGCGCAAAGCTGCCTATGAGGCTGGCTTGATCCGCGGCGACTTCCCCATGGAGGTGCTTTCCAAGTAAACATGGACTGGATGATAGCCATCAGCGCTGCTGATATGGCTACGGCATAAGGAAACATTCTCAGGGAGCGATGCAGCAAAAAAGCGCATCGCTCCTTTTGCTGCGGGCGGCTCCCATCGGGTCAGGTGCCCACCACCGGTTCCTTGCCGGGAAGAATTGCTACGAAGATTTCGCTCGAACATCCTCCGTCTTGGTAAATACAGGCTGAGCTGTGACGGACGCGGCGAGCAGCATTCATCCAAGTAAAGGTACGTTCGACAATCCAGCGCCACGGAAGTTTTTCCCACTCATGAGGCTTGATTTTCTCGGAGATGTCCACCCGGCGCCGGAGCTGTTGATTAAGGTAACACCGCACAAATGAGGTGGTCGGCTGGCGAATGGATTTTTCGTCAGATGCAAATGCAAATTTCGAAGG
>ENA-UPWU01000797-UPWU01000797.1-human-gut-metagenome-genome-assembly--contig:-NODE-797-length-14026-cov-7.852749_pt1 | contig 14026 bp, 12 predicted proteins | sample MGYA00250058_ERZ773392 | MGnify/ENA primary metagenome ERZ773392 (study PRJEB29103, sample SAMN06112084) | human gut metagenome | biome: human gut; feature: ankylosing spondylitis patient; material... | reverse complement strand
GAACTCATTCAGGGCGAGGTCGGTGTAATTATCCTCGATCCCGAATATGTAAAAGAACTTAGGCAGAGGTCGCTCGTGTAAAAGTCCCGACCCATACCGCCGTAGGAGCAGGCCAGCCCCACGGCATAGGTCAGCATGACCGGCACGATCACCGCCGCCAGCAGGAACGCGACCGCCTTGATCCAGAAATTGCGTATCCACGCAGCCTTCATTTCTTGTCCTCCCTTTTATACCCCAGCCCCCACACGACCTTCAGGTAGCGCGGCTCGGAGGGGTTGATCTCGAGCTTTTGCCGCAGGTGGCGGATATGCACGCTCACCGACGTCTCCGCCCCCAGCGAGTCCTCCTTCCACACCAGCTCGTAGATCTGGGCGGAGGAATAGATGCGGCCTGGGTTCTTCATCAGCAGGCGCAGAATATTGAACTCAATGGGCGTGAGCGCGACCTCGTCGCCGTCGACCGTCACGCTTTTTTTCTCCTCGTCGAGCACGATGGGTCCGACGGTGTAGACGTTCGCCTGCTCCTCCACCTTCTTTGCCCCAAGCTGCGTATAGCGGCGCAGCTGCGAGCGCACGCGCGCGAGCACCTCCACGGGGTCAAAGGGCTTTGTGATGTAGTCATCCGCGCCGATGTTCAGGCCCAGGACCTTGTCGCTGCTCTCGCTCTTGGCCGTGAGCAGGATGATGGGCACGTTGCTCTTTTCGCGCAGCTTCGCCGTCGCGGCGATGCCGTCGAGCTGGGGCATCATGATGTCCATCAGGATCAGATGGATGTCGTTCTTCTCCACGACCTCCAGCGCCTCGCGCCCGTTGCTCGCCTCGAACAGGCAGTAGTCCCCGCCGGAGAGATAGATCTTGAGCGCGTTGACAATGTCCTGTTCGTTCATTTAGTAAGCCTGGAAGAATATATTGAAATTATTCATGCAGCAGAAACAATATCAAAAAAATATGATTTATATTTTATATTTTCATCCAGCTTGAATAAGTATGTATGTTGTGATGTGGATTATCTTGAGGGCATATCTGTTTTTGGTGATGTGCATTTTCAAATGCCTGAATATAACAGATTATATCTATTCTTAAAAGAAAATTATCCTTATGAAAAAGAATTTTCAAATGAACATGTCCAAGAAATTATATGCAATATAATACAAAATATTGGACAATCAAATTTTTTGAATACTGTAGAAGAAAATGTAGTATGCAAGTTGATTAACCAAACTTTGCTGCTGGATGATAAAATACCAGATGAAAAAATGCCGGAAATGGCTTTTTTAAAGGCATAATATGTGCTAAAATAAAAGTTGTAGAAATTAGAATATTAGGTTAATTTGAACAAGAGACGTCTTGTGATGATTAGATTTGATATTTTAGTAACTGAATAATTTACGTGACTGTAAAACCTGTTGGTAACATCTTCTTTGCGCACGCATATTTTAGTAACTGAATAATTTACGTGACTGTAAAACCAGGTAGTACACCATAAGCGCTACTTAACCATTTTAGTAACTGAATAATTTACGTGACTGTAAAACTTTTCGTCCACACATTAAGCCCCCTTTCTTATTTTAGTAACTGAATAATTTACGTGACTGTAAAACCTGTCTGTCTGTCAAGATTGTGTTGTGGTAATTTTAGTAACTGAATAATTTACGTGACTGTAAAACGGAGATATTGCAGGAAATCGGCATCACAGATTTTAGTAACTGAATAATTTACGTGACTGTAAAACTTCAGGTTAAAGCCTATGAAGATAAATATATTTTAGTAACTGAATAATTTACGTGACTGTAAAACGCAAATAGTCAGAATATTAAAGCATTAACATTTTAGTAACTGAATAATTTACGTGACTGTAAAACTGCTCGCAAGTCAAGCCCAGCCTGATATGAATTTTAGTAACTGAATAATTTACGTGACTGTAAAACTGTACTGCTGCGAACTGGAATGAGAAGCGATTTTAGTAACTGAATAATTTACGTGACTGTAAAACACACCCTCGCACTTCGTACTTGACAGTAGGATTTTAGTAACTGAATAATTTACGTGACTGTAAAACTCAAAGTACATCAGACTACCGGGAAAGTGAATTTTAGTAACTGAATAATTTACGTGACTGTAAAACCGACGAACTGGAACAGTCAGACAAAGAAGATTTTAGTAACTGAATAATTTACGTGACTGTAAAACAAATTGCCTTTTGTAGAATTGCCACTTATATTTTAGTAACTGAATAATTTACGTGACTGTAAAACAATGGGCTTATGACCTTGAAAATCTCACATATTTTAGTAACTGAATAATTTACGTGACTGTAAAACACTAGAGACCCGGATATTAGATACACACAATTTTAGTAACTGAATAATTTACGTGACTGTAAAACATTGGCCATGAATGTGTAGTAGCTTATGGATTTTAGTAACTGAATAATTTACGTGACTGTAAAACACATGCCTATGTATGGCGGCAGCTATGACGACTTTAGTAACTGAATAATTTACGTGACTGTAAAACATAAGTAGTGCTTCGCGCTCAGGCTTGCCAATTTTAGTAACTGGATAATTTACGTGACTGTAAAACTATCCCAAAACTTGTGGGAATGGAGCAACAATTTTAGTAACTAGATAATTTACGTGACTGTAAAACACACAGGCTTAACAGTAATATCGGTGACATATTTTAGTAACTGAATAATTTACGTGACTGTAAAACGGCTTCTTTGATGTAGCATGGACTGCAATCATTTTAGTAACTGAATAATTTACGTGACTGTAAAACAGTAGTCATTACTTTGCTTACAACATCCATATTTTAGTAACTGAATAATTTACGTGACTGTAAAACTGTGTGTTAGATACTCATAAGTCCCTAGCGATTTTAGTAACTGAATAATTTACGTGACTGTAAAACGGTACAATGAATAGCAAAGGTTTATTTTGATTTTAGTAACTGAATAATTTACGTGACTGTAAAACAAGCCGACACGGTTGACCCTTTACGGTAGAATTTTAGTAACTGAATAATTTACGTGACTGTAAAACCCTTTTCTTATGTTCTCTGCCCTGTCCCCATTTTAGTAACTGAATAATTTACGTGACTGTAAAACTCGACAACCATTCTTCTTGTTCAAGATCTATTTTAGTAACTGAATAATTTACGTGACTGTAAAACTTGGTGTAATGTATCCATCTGGTCTCACTATTTTAGTAACTGAATAATTTACGTGACGCTATATAAAACCAAGACAACAAACAATATTATGTCAGTGTTTTGTTTTATCAAAAATAAAACTAGACGATTTTGATTTATTAAAGTAATATATAAGAATGCGAAGCAGCTTTTCACAGTTTTTAGATTATCGACACACTGTGTCGACAATCTGGAAGCAGTATACTTATTTCATTGATGAATATTATATGAGATTGCGAAATAAAAGATTTTCTACTCTCTGAGTGGAAAAATCATCTAACATCTAATGAATAACAAATATAATATTATCAATTCTAACAGAAAGGATTTATAGAAATGGCAGATTTTAAATATGAAATAGTAGAACATATCGGCACCCTCTCAGAGAGTGCCAAAGGATGGACAAAGGAACTCAACAGAATTTCATGGAATGGTGGAGAACCAAAGTATGATATCAGAGATTGGGCACCTGAGCACGAGAAGATGGGAAAGGGTGTTACGTTGTCTGAGGATGAGATGGCAAAGCTAAAAGACTTATTGTAAATATCATTTGAATTACATGGAGGACAAAATCATGAGCAAAGTATTAGAAGAAATGAAAACCAGAAGAAGTATTCGCAAATTCAAACCGGACATGGTGCCTCAGGACATCCTTGACCGGATAATTGAGGCCGGAACCTTTGCAGCAAACGGCAGAGGCGCACAGAACACCATTATTATTCAGGTGACAAACAAGGAAATAAGGGATGAAATCGCTAAGAGAAATGCCGACATAATGGGAAGTAATACTGATCCATTTTATGGTGCGCCGGTTATTCTTATCGTTCTTGGAAAGAAGGACTGGCCTACACATGTCTATGATGGCAGTCTTGTGATGGGAAACCTGATGCTTGCAGCACATGATCTTGGAATTGGAAGCTGCTGGATTCACCGCGCGAAGGAAGAGTTTGAGTCTGACTGGGGCAAGAAGCTTCTCAAATCACTCGGTATTGAGGATGAGTATGAGGGAATCGGACATTGTGCTCTTGGATATGTTGATGGAGATTATCCTGACGTGATTCCGAGAAAAGAGAATCGCGTATTTTACATATAGGAGGAGAAAATAAGTAATTGAATATATTGTTAAATGTGATTAAATGTGTTTAAATATACTCAAAGGAGTAAATTATTATGAATACATCAAATATCACAAATTATAAGCCAAAAGATTTTGCTGAACTGTTAGGTGTGTCTGTTAAGACATTGCAACGCTGGGACAGAGAAGGAACTTTAAAGGCAAATCGAACTCCAACTGATAGGCGTTATTATACCTATGACCAGTACCTTCAATTCAAAGGCATAAATATTGAAAATGATAAACGTCAGGTAGTTATTTATGCCAGAGTGTCTACAAGAAATCAAAAAGATGATTTACAGAATCAAGTTGCATTTTTGCGACAGTTTTGTAATGCTAAAGGTATTATTATAGACCAGTGTATTGAGGATTATGGAAGTGGTCTTAATTACAATCGTAAAAAGTGGAATGAATTATTAAATGAAGTAATGGAACAGAAAATAAAAACCATAATAGTAACTCATAAAGATAGATTTATCAGATTTGGTTACGATTGGTTTGAAAAATTCTGTATGAAATTTAATACAACCATAGTGGTAGTGAATAATGAAGAACTATCACCGCAAGAAGAACTTGTACAGGATATTGTATCCATACTTCACGATTTTTCTTGTAGATTATACGGTCTTCGTAAGTATAAAAAACAAATAGAAGGGGATGAGGAAATTGCTCAAGAGCTTCAAAACGGAAATAAATCCGACAGTCGAGCAAAAAGTCAAGATTAACAAGACTATCGGCACTTGTAGATACGTCTACAATTTCTATCTCAGTTACAACAAAACTTTACACGATAAAGGTGAAAAGTTTATGACTGGCAAGAGTTTCAGCGTATGGCTCAATAATGAGTATATTCCTAATAATCCTGATAAAATATGGATTAAAGAAGCATATTCAAAAGCTGTAAAAAAGTCTATTGAAGATGGATGTACTGCATTTACAAGATTTTTTAAACATCAAAGCGCTTTTCCTAATTTCAAAAAGAAAGGTAAATCTGATGTAAAAATGTATTTCGTAAAGAACAATACTAAAGACTGTAGATGTGAGAGACATAGGTTGAACATACCCACTTTAGGTTGGGTACGCATTAAAGAAAAAGGTTATATACCAACAACTAAAGACGGATGGAAAATCAAAAGCGGTACAGTATCCGTCAAAGCAGACAGATACTATGTGTCAGTTCTTGTAGAAATTCCCGACGTTAAGAGTGCTAATAATAGCAATGGTGGTATAGGAATTGACTTGGGTTTAAAAGACTTGGCGATTGTTTCCAATGGTAAAACTTATAAAAATATCAATAAGTCAACAAGAATTAAAAAATTGGAAAAGAAACTGCGTAGAGAACAAAGATGTCTCTCACGAAAGTATGAGAACTTAAAGAAAGGAGAGTCCACTCAAAAGAATATACAAAAGCAAAAGCTCAAAGTACAAAGACTTCATCATAAAATAGATAATATCCGTACTGATTATATCAATAAATCAATATCTGAGATAGTGAAAACCAAGCCATCTTATATAACTATTGAAAATTTGAATGTATCAGGAATGATGAAGAACAGACATCTTTCAAAAGCTGTTGCGTCACAGAAGTTCTATGAATTTAGAACCAAGCTTAAAGCAAAATGTGATGAAAATGGTATTGAATTAAGAGTCGTAGACAGATGGTATCCATCATCCAAAATATGTCACTGCTGTGGTGCTATCAAGAAAGATTTGAAGCTTTCAGATAGAATATATCGTTGTGATTGTGGTTATGTTGAGGATAGGGATTTCAATGCTGCTCTTAATCTAAGAGATGCTTTAACTTACGAAGTTGCATAATAAACGCAAACGTAAGTATGTACTGCGGGCTATTGCAGGAATTTACGACTGTGGAGTGTACACGAACTTGTGAGTAGCGTATTGTTTACAATCGCCAAAGCATACACATCGAAGCAGTAAGAAGTATCCGCAAGGACTTTAATTTCTCGATGTGTTTGAGTATATTTGAACACATTTTGAGTGGCAGATAACCACCATGAATTTTTTATTTGTAGCACTGGGTGGCGCCGTAGGTGCAATGGCCCGATATGCCATCAGCCTTATACCTTTAAAGACTGAGTTTCCTTTTTTGACTTTAATCACCAACGTAATCGGTGCAATTCTGATTGGATTTATTGTCGGAATCACAAGTGCAAGGGATGGAGTATCCAAGAATATGGTTTTGTTTTGGAAAACCGGTGTATGCGGTGGCTTTACCACGTTTTCTACATTTTCGCTGGAATCCTATAATCTGTTTGAACATAATCACTGCCTGCTTGGGTGCGGATATGTGTTGTTGAGCTGTTTAGGATGTATACTCGGTGTGATGTGTGGCGAAAAACTTGCTGCAATAATCAAGTGACGAGTATCGTGCGGTTTTGCGAATGTGCGGGTGTTTCTGAATAGTTACAATACAAATTGATGGGGAGATAAGTGTATATGAGTGAAACGGAAAACAATGAGCTGACTGCCGGGAAGCAATCTAAGGAACCCAGGAGCAATCAAAAGCTAAAGCTTTTGTATCTGGCCAAAATTCTTTTGAATAATACGGATGCTAACCATGATATTACGCTTGATGAGATTTTAAATAAGCTGCATGCATACGATGTCACAGCCGCGAGAAAAAGTCTGTATGATGATATAGCCCAGCTGAATGATTTTGGTATCAAAACCCAAAAGACGCAGTATGGCAGGACTGTCCATTATAAGGTGATAGGCAGGGCATTTGAGCTGGCGGAGCTTAAGCTTTTGGTGGATTCTGTCGCGGCTGCCAAGTTCATCACTGAGGAGAAATCCAATGAGCTTATTAAGAAGCTGGAGAGTCTTACAAGCAGACAGGAGGCTGCCACTCTGCAGCGTCAGGTATATGTTGCCGGAAGAGTGAAAACCATGAACAGCGACATCATGAAAAATGTCGATGCCATACACAATGCAATTGCAAATAATTCAAGCCTTTCTTTTCAATATTGCCGGTGGAATACGAAAAAAGAGCTTGAGGTGAAGCATGACGGCGCAAGATATCATGTCAGTCCATGGGGACTGCTGTGGAATGATGGCAATTACTATCTGATTGGATATGACCATGATACACAGGTAAAGGATATTCATCATTACCGTGTAGACAAGATGAAGAATATCCTGATTGAAAATAAAGTCCGTGAGGGCAGGGAGAAGCTCAAAAAACTCGATATTGCTTCTTATGGCAAATCGAAGTTTGGTATGTACAATGGGGAAGAGATAAAGGCTGAGATACTGTGCAAAAACAGCGCAATAGGTGTCCTGATTGACAGGTTTGGAACCGATGTGACAATCTTAAAGAAGGATGAAGCTCATTCGCGTGTTTTTGTTAAGGTAGCTGATAATAAGCTTTTTATTCATTGGATTATGGCAATGGGGGATAATTTTAAGATAATAGGTCCGGAGAATCTGGTGAAAGAGGTTCATGATGAGCTTAACAGACTGGCAAAACAATATGAGCTTGCTGACTAAATCTTGAAGAAAGTGCCATATTGTGGAAATAAAATCTTGAAGAGAGGTATACATGAGTATTTTAAACGTAGAGCACCTAAGCCATGGTTTTGGCGACCGTGCTATTTTTGAGGATGTTTCCTTCAGACTGTTGAAGGGCGAGCACATAGGGCTTGTCGGTGCAAACGGTGAGGGGAAATCGACTTTTATGAATATTATCACAGGCAGGCTTATGCCTGATGAGGGCAAAATAGAGTGGGCCAAGAAGGTGCGTGTGGGTTATCTCGACCAGCACACAGCGCTTGAAAAGGGTATGACTATCGGCTCCGTTCTTTCATCTGCATTTGATTTCCTTTATGATATGGAAAATGAGATGAACGACATATATGCGCGTCTTGGCGATGTGGACGAGGACGAGATGAATAAGCTGATGGAGGAAGCCGGCACGATTCAGGACATGCTTACCATGCATGATTTCTATATGATCGATGCAAAGGTTGAGGAGGTTGCAAGGGCTCTTGGACTTTTAGACCTGGGGCTTGATAAAGATGTTACCGATTTAAGCGGTGGTCAGAGAACCAAAGTGCTGATGGGAAAGCTCCTCTTGGAGAAGCCGGATATTCTGCTTTTGGATGAGCCTACCAACTATCTGGACGTAGAGCATATTGAGTGGCTTAAGCGATATCTGAACGATTATGAGAATGCGTTTATTCTTATTTCTCACGATATACCATTTCTAAACAGCGTGGTAAATCTCATCTATCACATGGACAACAAGAAGCTCGACAGGTATGTCGGGGATTATGACAAGTTTATGGAAGTCTATGAAATGAAGAAAGCCCAGCTTGAGGCTGCGTACAACAAACAGCAGCAGGAGATTAAAGAGCTGAAGGATTTTGTGGCGAGAAATAAGGCGCGTGTCGCTACAAGGAATATGGCGATGTCACGTCAGAAGAAGCTTGACAAGATGGAGGTTATTGAGCTTGCTGCTGAAAAGCCAAAGCCGGAGTTTAACTTTAAGACAGCGCGTACTCCGGGGCGGTATATTTTCCAGACAAATGGTCTGGTCATTGGCTATGATGATCCGCTTTCATCTGCTCTCGACCTTGAGATGGAAAGAGGACAAAAGATTGTTCTTACCGGTGCAAACGGCATCGGAAAGACGACATTGCTTAAGAGTATTCTTGGGCTGATAAAGCCGCTTTCAGGAAGTGTTACACTTGGAGATTATCTGGAAATTGGGTATTTTGAGCAGGAGATGGATCAGTCGGTTACAACCACATGTATTGAGGAGATATGGAACGAGTTTCCTGCATTTTCGCAGTACGAGGTGCGAAGCGCGCTTGCCAAGTGTGGTCTGACCACGAAGCATATTGAAAGCCAGGTGCGTGTGTTAAGCGGTGGTGAGCAGGCAAAGGTACGCCTGTGCAAGCTGATAAACAGAGAGACAAATATTCTGCTTCTGGATGAGCCTACCAACCATCTGGATGTGGATGCTAAGGATGAGCTGAAGCGTGCCTTAAAGGAATATAAGGGCAGCATACTGATGGTATGCCACGAGCCGGATTTCTATGATGGGCTTGCGACGGATGTGTGGGATTGTTCAAAGTGGACTACGAAATTATAGATTTATAAATTATGAATTAGATATGCATGCCTTTTAAGATATAGATATTTAGAGCAGGAGATGATTTTTATGCATATCAGTATACTTTTAATGGAACAGATAATAGAGCTTTTTATCATGATTTTAATGGGTTTTATTATCGTGAAAGCAGGTATTGTGAAGGATGAGGACAGCAAGGTTTTATCAAAGATTGTACTGTATCTGATTATACCGTGTGTTATTATCAATGCTTTCCAGGTGGATTACACTTCAAAAACAGTGAGAGGTCTTTTGATTGCATTTGCGGCATCGGTGATTTTGCAGTTAGTTTTGCTGTTTATCATTTCTGCTATGGGCAGGCTTTTCCATATGAATGAGGTGGAGGTCGCATCAGTTTATTATTCAAATTCAGGCAATCTGATTGTTCCGATTGTGACATTTATACTGGGGCAGGAGTGGGTGCTTTACGGCTGTGCTTTCATGAGTGTGCAGCTGGTATTTTTGTGGACTCACTGCAAAAAGATTATAAGCCGTGAAAGCTCCTATGACTGGCGAAAGATTGTCCTTAATATCAATATGATTTCCATAGTAATAGGTGTGGTGCTTTTCTTTACAAGGATTCATCTGCCGCAGCTTATCAATGACACAATCGGTTCTGTCGGCAGTATGATTGGACCTGCAAGCATGATTGTGACGGGCATGCTTTTTGCAGGGATGGATTTGAAGAAGGTTTTTGCCAACAGAAGGGTGTATTTTGTTACCTTTCTCAGGATGCTTCTGGTTCCGTTGATATCGCTTATTCTTATTAAAATCAGCCATATGGCATATCTTTCTGCAGATGCGCCAAAGATTATGCTTATTGTTTTCTTGGCGGTTATTACGCCTTCGGCATCGACTGTCACACAGATGTGTCAGGTGTATGGCAATGATTCAAGGTATGCCAGCGCAATAAATGTAGTGACAACGCTTTGTGCTGTAGTGACGATGCCTGTTATGGTGCTTTTGTATGAAGAATTTATATAAAAACGAAAAGTCATGAAGCATGTTTTTAAACTAGAAGGTCATCACACAGTCCCTTGTGATTTCATCGAGCGAAGATACACCGCACATCTTCATGGTGTCTTCAAGTTCTGTACCGATTTTGTCTATGTATGCACGTACACCATCGGCCTTACCGCCGTATACAGCCGTTACAAACGGTCTTGCGATAAGAACTCCGTCTGCACCCAGTGCAAGGGCTTTAAAGACGTCTGTGCCGCTTCTGATGCCACCATCTACAAGAATCTTAATGCCTGAGCCTTCAAGAGCCTTTACGATGCTTTCAAGCACCTCAGCAGTGGCAGGACACTGATCCAGCACACGTCCACCGTGATTTGATACAATAATAGCGCTTGCGCCTGCTTCTTTTGCTTTAAGCGCACCCTTTACGGTCATAATCCCCTTTACAATAAATGGGGTTCCGGCCATCTGTATGATATCGCAAAGCTCTGAAACTGTTTTGCTTCCGGCTGGCGGATCAAGATTTTTGAGGAATGGAAGACCGGCTGCATCGATATCCATAGCTACTGCAAATGCGCCTGATTCATGTACCAGCTCCATTTTCTCACGTATGGTCTCAATGTTCCATGGCTTTACGGTAGGTATTCCTGCACCATCAGCATTTTTGATAGCCTTGGTGGCTGCAACCATGACATTTGGGTCAGTTCCGTCGCCTGTGAAAGCTGCGATGCCGTTCTTTGCACAGGCTGACACGAGGATATCGTTGTATGTTACATCATCCAGACAGTCTCCGTAGTGCAGCTGTACCGCACCTACAGGACCTGCAAATACCGGATATTTAAAGGTACGGCCGAAGAGGGAGAGAGAGGTGTCTACAGGCTTATTTTCGGCAATAGTATCCATGTTTACACGGATTTGTTTCCATTTGTCGTAGTTGCGTATGGCTGTGTCTCCGATGCCCTTTGAGCCGGGACCTGGCATCTGGTTTTTGCATGCGCGGCCGTTGCATTCAGGACATGCCTTGCAGTATTTTCCAAGACGTGGTCTGGCATTTTCGATACATTCTGTATAGTTCATATTTTTCCTCCAAGTGTAAATCTTTTTAAATTTTATTATTGAGATTATAACACGATAATTTTCTTATGTATACAGAACATATGAAAAGCTCTTGACTTGGAGTGGACTCCAAGTGATATAGTTTCATTGTAACAATCAAAAAGGAGGCGATGTGAGTGACTATCAAGGAAGTGAGTGAGCGTTTTGGTGTGTCTACTGATACACTCAGGTATTATGAACGCATAGGCCTGATTCCACAGATTGCACGGACTGCAGGAGGTATACGCGATTATACCGAATCAGATATCAGCTGGGTGGAGCACACTATATGTATGCGCAATGCCGGAGTTCCGATTGAGGCGCTTATAGAATATATTAGGCTTTTTCAGATGGGAGATGCCACATTTGAAGCAAGGTGTCAGCTTCTCAAGGAGCAATACGAGCAGCTTGATGAGCAGAAAAAACAGATTGAAAATACGATGGAACGCTTACAGTATAAAATTTCTAAATACGAGAATGCGATAAAGACAGGTGAATTGACCTGGGACAAATAGGAGGACAAAATATAATATGTATCTTGAGAAAATTAACGGACCAGAAGATGTAAAGAAAATTAAGATAGATGAACTGCCAGTGCTGGCGCAGGAGATAAGAGATGCCCTTTTGGTAAGAGCAAGTAAGCATGGCGGACATTTTGGGCCGAATTTCGGAATGGTTGAAGCGACAATCGCTTTACATTATGTATTTGAATCACCTAAGGACAAGATTGTTTATGATGTATCGCACCAGAGTTATCCTCATAAGATGCTTACGGGGCGTAAGGAAGCGTATTTGTCTGAACAGCACTATGATGATGTGTCGGGCTATACAAATCCAAACGAGAGCGAGCATGATTTTTTTACAGTCGGACATACATCAACGTCGGTCAGTCTGGCTGCAGGTCTTGCAAAGGCAAGGGACTTAAAGGGTGAAAACGGCAATGTGATTGCTGTCATCGGAGACGGCTCATTAAGCGGAGGAGAAGCACTTGAGGGACTTGATTTTGCTGCTGAGCTTCAAAGCAATTTTATTATTATAGTAAATGACAACGATATGTCGATTGCTGAAAATCATGGAGGTCTCTATCAGAATCTTGCTCTGCTTCGAAAGACTGACGGTCAGACAGAATGCAATCTGTTTAAGGCTATGGGACTTGACTATGTGTATGTGGACAGGGGCAACGATGTTGCAGCTCTTATTAAGGCATTTAAAGAGGTCAAGGACAGCACTAAACCGGTTGTAGTGCATATAAACACACTTAAGGGCAAGGGCTATGCACCAGCAGAAAAATGTAAGGAGCAGTGGCATTACAGCGGTCCATTCGATATAGAAACAGGAAAGCCACTATTTGACAATGTGGAAGAGGATTATTCTTCTGTGACCTGTGAATATCTGCTTGAAAAGATGAAAAATGATTCTTCTGTTGTTGCAATTACTTCCGGTACGCCGACTGTTATGGGCTTTACAGAGAATAAGAGAAAAGAAGCTGGCGGTCAGTTTGTCGATGTAGGTATTGCAGAGGAGACTGCAGTGGCATTGGCATCAGGTATCGCAGTAAATGGTGGTAAACCATTTTATGGTGTATACAGTTCGTTTGTACAGAGAACCTTTGACCAGGTATCACAGGATGTCTGCATCAATAACAGTCCGATTACAATGGTAATATATCAGGGTTCCGTATATGGAATGAATGACGTTACACACTTAGGCTTTCAGGATATTCCGATGCTTTCAAATATTCCAAATCTGGTATATCTGGCACCGGCAACAAAGGAAGAGTATCTGGCCATGCTCGACTGGAGTATGGAGCAGACATCTTATCCGGTTGCAATAAAGCTGCCGGGCGGACCGATGATTTCAGATGGCTCAAGGGTGACAAAGGATTTTGGCAGACTCAATAGATATGAGGTGGCTCAGACAGGAGAAAAGATTGCGATTATCGGTCTGGGAACCTTCTTTGAACTGGCAAGGGAGGCTGCGAAGCTTCTTAAAGAAGAAACCAAAATCAATGCAACTGTAATCAATCCGTATTACATCACTGGATTGGATGAGGCGCTTTTGACTAAGCTTAAGCAAAATCATGATACTGTTATTACTTTAGAGGATGGTATTTTAGATGGCGGCTTTGGTGAAAAAATCGCACGATTCTATGGTGCAAGCAATATGAAAGTGATGAATTATGGATTGAAGAAGGAATTTCTTGACAGGTATAATGTGGATGCGGTGCTTAAGGATAATCATCTGACGGCAGAGCAGATTGCGGAGGATGTGTTATCTATTTTATAATAAAATCATAAATTCCAAATATAAAAGACGGCTGATTTTTCAACCGTCTTTTTATAAAATTTCAAACGTACTGCAAGCGGAGCGGTACTATTTTTTAGCGGTACGCATTTATTCGCTAAATCTAACACATGTTTATCGAAAATGGAGCGTTCTTTTTGACCTCCAAAAACTTCCTGGATGGCGACTGATGAACTTTGCTCTGTCAGGCTGGCAGTGGTATTCCCCAGCGAAGAAAGTTGCGCTTCCAGT
>ENA-UPWU01000791-UPWU01000791.1-human-gut-metagenome-genome-assembly--contig:-NODE-791-length-14137-cov-6.253698_pt1 | contig 14137 bp, 13 predicted proteins | sample MGYA00250058_ERZ773392 | MGnify/ENA primary metagenome ERZ773392 (study PRJEB29103, sample SAMN06112084) | human gut metagenome | biome: human gut; feature: ankylosing spondylitis patient; material... | reverse complement strand
GTCGTTTTCGCGGCGGACTATGTCGGCGGCGAAGCACATTCCGACGGCGACGAAAACAGCGAAGCGGTGTGGGTCGATATTGACGAAACCCTCGCCCGCGACGATGTTCCCGACCTCACGCGTAAGCTCATCGCCGCGTATAAAAACGGCAGCGCGCTTGAGTACACCGAGTTCGTCAGCCGCGAAAATCACGGTACATATTCACTTTACTGCTGATCGGCAGTAAAAGAGGTCTTACAATGGCTGCAAAGCTCCGCAAGCGTGAGGAAATCCCCGCGCAGTACAAATGGGACTTGTCGCACATTTACCCTGATGATGCCGCGTGGGAGGCCGCTTTGGCGGATGTGCTTGCGTCCAGCAAGAAGTTCGCCGCGTGGGAGGGCAAAGTCGCCGAAAATCCCCGTCAGGCCATTCGCGAGTATTTCGACTTGAATCAGCAGGCTGAGCCCGTTTTCTCCTACGCATTCCTGCGCGGCGAAACGGACAACGGCGACCCGGTTGCGCAGGGACTTCGCGCCCGCGCGTCCCAGATGGGCGTACAGCTGTCCACCGCGATGTCCTTCTTTGAGCCGGAGCTGCTCTCGCTGGATGATGCGCTGCTGGCGGAAATCGCCGCTGATCCGGCAATGGCGGATTATGACGCGTTCCTGCGCAACCTGATTCGCCAGAAGCCGCACACGCTGCCCGCCGAGCAGGAAAAGCTGCTCGCCATGATGGGGCAGGTCGCCCAAGCCCCGAACCACATCTTCGGGATGCTGACCGACGTGGATATGTCCTTCCCGCCCGTGCAGATGCCCGACGGCACGACTGCTGAGCTGACTGAAGGCACATATTCCCAGTTTATCCGTTCGGAAGACCGCGAAGTCCGCAAATCGGCGTTCGACGGCATCATGAACACCTACGGCAATTTCGGCAGCACCATCGCCGCAACGTACAACGGCAGCGTGCAGAACGACGTGTTCCAGGCGCGCGCCCGCCATTACGCCACCGCCCGCGATGCCCGCATGGAACCGCTGGAAATCCCCACGAGCGTCTACGACAACCTCATCAGCGAAGTGCACGCGGCGATTCCGGTGCTGAATGAGTATCTGGCGCTGCGCAAAGCGCTGATGGGGCTGGATGAATTGCACATGTACGACCTCTACACGCCGATGGTCAAGGATTTCCACATGGAGCTGAGCTACGACAAGGCGTTTGACCTTGTGCTGGAAGGCCTGAAGCCGATGGGCGAAGACTATTTGGCCAAGCTGCGCGAAGCCCGCGTCGGCGGCTGGATTGACGTGTACCCCTCCAAGGGCAAGTCCTCCGGCGCGTTTTCCTCCGGCAACCTGCGCGACGTGCACCCCTATGTGCTGCTGAACCACAACGACAATTTGTCGGATACGTTCACCATCGCGCACGAGTTGGGGCACTCCATGCACTCCTTCTACTCCAACACCAACCAGCCCGCGCCCAAGAGCGATTACAGCCTGTTCGTGGCGGAAGTTGCGTCCACCTGCAACGAGGCGACGATGATGCGCCACCTGCTCAAGACGTTCGCGGACGACAAGAAGACGCTGGCGTACCTGCTGAACCACTTCCTGGAGCAGTTCCGCACGACCGTGTTCCGTCAGACGATGTTCGCGGAGTTTGAGCTGATTGCCCACACGATGGCGGAGCAGGGGCAGCCGCTGACCCGCGAGAGCCTGTCCAAGGCATACTACGAATTAAACCAGAAGTATTACGGCGCTGTCTGCACGGTGGATGAGAACATCGCCAACGAGTGGATGCGCATCCCGCACTTCTATCGCTCCTACTACGTCTATGTGTACGCGACGGGCTTGTGCGCGGCGGTTTCGCTCAGCGACAAGATTCTGTCCGAAGGCGAAAGCGCCGTCCGCGACTACCGCAAGTTCCTGTCCGCGGGCTGCGCCGTGCCGCCGATTGACGCTTTGAAGCTGGCGGGCATCGACATGAGCAGCCCCGAACCCATCCGCCGTGCGCTGGGCGTTTTCAAGGACACGCTGGCGCAGTTCAAGGCGGTTATGGCGTAAACAGGAGGTTTACCATCCATGATGCAGGGTTACGACAAGGATGCGGCAGTCGAGTTCATCACCCGCTGCATCCGCAAGGCGGATCACCCGGAGTTGGCGGAGGACATTCCCGCGCTCGTGCCGCAGATGATTGACGCGGACATGGCATACATGCACGAAGCGGGCGTTTTGGACGCCGACGGCTACGCGGGCGATGCGTACTACGAGGATGACGAAGCAATTGAGTACATTGTCGAATCACTGGCGGCGAAGAACGCGCTCGACCCCGAACAGGCGGTCAAGCTCGCCGCGCTGGTGGACGACTACCTCGATGCCCAGCAGATGTTTTTGGAATCGCAGGGTATGGTGGAGTACGACGAATAACCATTTTGGGGGCAGGAGCGCGGCGAATTAGCTTGCGCCTCTGCCCTCGTTTGACCTAATGGAGGAATGACGTGTTCAGTGCCTATTGTCCTGATTTACTGCTTGGTCAGTGCCTGACCGACGTCGCCCGCACGCCGGATTTTATCGTCCGCTGGACGTTCAGTGGGAGGACTTCGCCGTACATTCTGCAAACGTACTGCGGCTTCCGTGTGACGCACGAGGGCGAAACCATCCTGACCCAGCGGATGCTTTACACCCGAACCGACTTTGATGAGCCGCTGACGGATGCCAACCGCCGCTTCGACCACGACGTTGTCCGCCTGACTTCCCTGCTGCCCGTGAAAATTGTCAGCGTCAAGTGTTCCAACACGAATGACCTGATTCTCTCCGCCGAAAATCACCTGCGCATCGAAATTTTCGCCGACGCACCGCCCGTGTGCGAGGACTGGCGCTTCGGACCGCAGGATGATGTGCGTCTGAGCGCCTTTACAGACTGCGTTCACTTGAAATAATGGAGGAACACCATGTTCACGCACTATTCTCTTGACACGCTGCTTGGGCATTCGCTGACCGCCATCGGGCGCGCGGCGGATTTGGTCTGGTGGATTTTCGATGTGGACGGCGCGGAATATTCGCTGCACACGCAATGCACCTTCCGCGTTCTGCACGACGGTGAAGCCGTGCTGAGCCGCAGCGACATTTACTGCATCCGCGACGACAAGCCGCTTGGCAGGGACAACAGCTGGTTCGACTACGACGTCGCCGAGCTTGCGCCTCTCCTGCCCGCGAAGGTCGTCAGCATCGAGTGTTCCGAAATGAACGACCTGACCATCTGCACCGAAAACGGTCTGCGCATTGAGATTTGGGCAGCTGAATCGCCGGAGCATGAGCAATGGCGATTCTTCCGGCATATTCCCAAGTCGGATGATCCGCATTTGGTGGCGTATGGGAATTATTTGGATTGCGAATGAGTACACAGAAAGGGACTTGTCTTTTCGGCAAGTCCCCTTTTCATTCCACGCAAAAAGAGCGGCCTGCTCTTTTCAGAACAAGCCGCTCAATATTTACGCAACCGTCAAATTACGCGTGGGGGCCAGCTTCAACCAGTGCCTTGCCAGCGTCGTTGCCGGTGTACTTGACGAAGTTCTTCTCGAAGCGGGACGCCAGATCCTTCGCCTTGTTCTCCCATTCGGAAGCGTCGGCGTAGGTGTCGCGGGGGTCGAGAATCTTGGAGTCCACGCCCGGCAGTTCGGTCGGAACTTCAAAGTCGAAGTACGGAATCTTCTTGGTGGGCGCCTTCAGGATGTCGCCGGACAGAATCGCGTCGATGATGCCGCGGGTATCCTTGATGGTGATGCGCTTGCCAGTGCCGTTCCAGCCGGTGTTGACGAGGTACGCCTTCGCGCCGTTCGCCTTCATCTTCTTGACCAGCTCTTCGCCGTACTTGGTCGGGTGCAGTTCGAGGAACGCCTGACCGAAGCAAGCAGAGAAGGTGGGGGTCGGCTCGGTGATGCCGCGTTCCGTGCCGGCGAGCTTCGCGGTGAAGCCGGACAGGAAGTAGTACTGGGTCTGTTCGGGCGTCAGGATGGACACGGGCGGCAGCACGCCGAACGCATCAGCAGACAGGAAGATGACGTTCTTCGCGGCAGGCGCAGCGGACACCGGGCGCACGATGTTCTTGATGTGGTTGATCGGGTAGGACACGCGGGTGTTCTCGGTCACGGACTTGTCGGCGAAGTCGATCTTGCCGTCCTTGTCGAGGGTGACGTTCTCCAGCAGCGCATCACGGGTGATGGCGTTGTAGATGTCCGGCTCAGAGTCCTTGTCGAGGTTGATGACCTTGGCGTAGCAGCCGCCTTCAAAGTTGAACACGCCGTTGTCGTCCCAGCCGTGCTCGTCGTCGCCGATCAGCAGACGCTTGGGGTCGGTGGACAGGGTGGTCTTGCCGGTGCCGGACAGACCGAAGAAGATGGCAGTGTTCTTGCCTTCCTTATCGGTGTTGGCAGAGCAGTGCATGGACGCGATGCCCTTCAGCGGCAGGTAGTAGTTCATCATAGAGAACATACCCTTCTTCATCTCGCCGCCGTACCACGTGTTCAGGATGACCTGCTCACGGCTGGTGATGTTGAACGCCACGCAGGTTTCGGAGTTGAGGCCCAGCTCCTTGTAGTTCTCGACCTTCGCCTTGGACGCGTTGTAAACCACGAAGTCCGGGGTGAAGGTCTTCAGCTCTTCTTCAGAGGGCTGGATGAACATGTTCTTGACGAAATGCGCCTGCCACGCCACTTCCACGATGAAGCGGACGGCCATGCGGGTGTCCTTGTTCGCGCCACAGAAGGCATCAACGACGTACAGCTTCTTATTAGAAAGCTCCTTAATCGCCAGATCCTTCACGGACGCCCACGTGGACTCGGTCATCGGATGGTTGTCGTTCTTGTAGCCCTCGCTCGTCCACCACACGGTGTTCTTGGAGTTCTCGTCCATGACGATATACTTGTCCTTGGGGCTGCGGCCGGTATAAATGCCGGTCATGACGTTCACAGCGCCCAGTTCGGACACCTGACCCTTTTCATAGCCCTCGTTGGTGGACTTGGTTTCTTCTTCGAACAGCAGATCGTAAGAAGGATTGTGCACAACCTCGGTCGTGCCGGTAATGCCATACTTGCTCAGATTCAGCTCTGCCATGTAGAACCTACCTCTTTCTTTAAATTGGTGGGACAATACACTGCGGATTCAGGGAAAATCCCGATTCTCCACATCTATATCATACACCACTTGCGCGGTAAAATCAAGATGTACTTTGGCAAATTTTCTGCGAACAGCTTGACACTTGATGCTTTTTGTCTAAAATCACAACAAGGTCAGGGGTAAACCCATGCGGATTCGCCCCTGACCATTATACTATTTCCAGATAAGAATGCGCCAAGATGCGCCGCGAATTTTTTCTTCTGCCTAACGCGAATGGAACGCAGCGTAGCAGCGCTACGCTAAGTGGAATGAGCGGACGGCGGAAGGAAAAAGGCGCAAGCAGATGGCGCAGGCGAATCTGGAAATAGTATTACCTATTAGACAGGCATCGTCTTGTCAGCCTTGTTCAGCATGGTGGAATCCACCTTCAGCTGCTGGGCAGCGCGATACTCGAAGAACTTCGGCGCAACCTTCGGGAACATGGCGTAGGACAGCACGTCTTCCTCGCACTGATACCATTCGCGCATTTCCTCACGCAGCTTGTCGAGTTCCGGCGGAATGTCGTCGGCGTAGCGATGGGTGATGACCTTCGTGTCGCCGATGCACTTCTTGCGCACGTCCTCGTTCACCTTGCCCGGCAGACGGCCGTAGTGGCCCGCCAGCAAGTCCTTGGATTCCTTCGGCACCATCTTGTAGCGCTCGCCGCCCAGCACGTTCATCACGGCCTGCGTGCCCACGATCTGGGAGGTCGGCGTGACCAGCGGCGGATAGCCGAAGTCCTTGCGCACGCGCGGCACTTCCGCCAGCACGTCGTAGTACTTGTCCATCTGGTTCGCCTGCTTCAGCTGGCCAATCAGGTTGGACAGCATGCCGCCCGGCACCTGATACTGCAGGGTCTTGACGTCCACGCCCAGCACGCGCGCCGGGTCACGCCAGCCGTCCTTGGTCAGGCGATCCGCCACCGTGCGGAAGTGCGCTGCCAGCTGCGCCAGCAGGTCGAGGTCGAAGCCCGTGTCGTATTCCGTGCCCTTCAGGGTCGCGACGAGAGATTCGGTCGCCGGCTGAGACGTGCCGGAGCCCAGCGGGGACAGGCAGGTATCCACCACGTCCACGCCCGCTTCGATGGCCTTGAGCAGCACCATGTCGCCCGTGCCGGTGGTGTTGTGCGTGTGCAGGACGATGGGCAGGTCGGTTTCCTTCTTCAGGCGCTTGACGAGGCTGTACGCCTTGTAGGGCAGCAGCAGGTTCGCCATGTCCTTGATGCAGATGACGTCCGCGCCCATCTTCTGGATGTCCACGGCGAGCTTGACGAAGTAATCCTCGTTGTGCACGGGGGATTCGGTGTACGACATGGCGATTTCCGCCGTGCCGCCGTACTTTTTCGTCGCCTTGACGGCGGTCTGCATGTTGCGCAGGTCGTTCAGCGCGTCGAAGCAGCGGATGATGTCAATGCCGTTCTCGACGGCCTTCTTGACAAAGAAATCCACCACGTCGTCCGCGTAGGGACGGTAGCCCAGCAGGTTCTGGCCGCGCAGCAGCATCTGCAGCTTGGTGTTGGGCAGCGCCTTGCGCAACTTGCGCAGCCGCTCCCACGGGTCTTCGTTCAGGAAGCGCAGGCACGCGTCGTAGGTCGCGCCGCCCCAGCACTCCAGAGAGTAGTAGCCAACCTTGTCCAGCATTTCGCAGGCAGGCAGCATCTCATCGGTACGCATCCGGGTCGCGGCCTGAGACTGGTGGCCGTCGCGCAGGATGGTATCCGTAATTTGAACCTTTGCCATAGGACGAATTTCCTCCTTCAGTTCGGTCAGAGGCGGAGAAGCACTCCCCTGCCCCTGACCGGATACGTTGGATACGTTTCCATCTGACTGCTGATACTATTTCCAAATGAGCATACGCCAGAATCAAAAAGACGCAAGCAGATGGCGTAGGCGAATGCAGGGAATAGTATCTATTAACCGAACATGCTCAGCAGCACGCCAGCCGCGATGGCAGAGCCGATAACGCCAGCAACGTTCGGGCCCATGGCGTGCATCAGCAGGAAGTTCGCGGGATTCGCCTTCTGACCTTCCTTCTGGGACACACGCGCCGCCATCGGGACAGCGGACACGCCGGCAGAACCGATCAGCGGGTTGATCTTGCCGCCGGAGAGCTTGTTCATCAGCTTCGCCAGCAGCACGCCGCCCGCCGTGCCCATGCCGAACGCGACGATGCCCATCGCGATGATTTCAAGCGTGCGCACCGTCAGGAAGGTAGAGGCAGTCGCCGTTGCGCCGACCGTGACGCCGAGGAAAATCGTGACGATATTCATCAGCTCGTTCTGCATCGTCTTGTTCAGACGTTCGGTCACGCCGCATTCCTTCGCGAGGTTGCCCAGCATCAGGCAGCCGACCAGCGGAGCCGCGGACGGCAGCAGCAGCGCAACCAGAATGGTGACGACGATGGGGAAGATAATCTTCTGCGTCTTGGTGGCAGGCTTGAGCTGCTCCATGACGATTTTGCGTTCCTTCTCGGTGGTCAGGGCGCGCATAATCGGCGGCTGAATGACAGGCACCAGCGCCATGTAGGAGTATGCAGCGACCGCGATCGGGCCAAGGAGGTGCGGGGCGAGCTTGCCGGTCAGCCAAATCGCCGTCGGGCCGTCCGCGCCGGCGATGATGCCGATGGCGCCCGCTTCCGCAGCGGAAAAGCCGAACACGGCATACGCGAAGATGAACGTCATGAAGATGCCCAGCTGCGCCGCCGCGCCCAGCAGCAGCGTCTTCGGGTTAGAAATCAGCGGCCCGAAGTCCGTGCCCGCGCCAACGCCCATGAAGATAAGGCACGGATAGATGCCCAGCTTCACGCCGAGGTACAGGTAGTCCAGCAGACCCGCGGAAATCGTCTTGCCCGCCGTCGCCAGCATCGCGCCGGTGGCGGTGTAGACCGCGCCGTTCTTCAGGAAGGCATCCTCCAGAATGATGGAAGCAGCGTTGCCGTTGGCGGCGAACTGCGCCAGGATGTCAGCAAAAGGCACGAGGCTCGTCGGGTCGTCGATGGTGACGGCGTTGACGAAGTGACCCAGCACGACATTGTTGCTGGTCAGAATCTGACCGGCGGCATTGACCATGTAGCCCACGGAATCAACAAAATCCTTGCCGTCTATCAAGACCGCGCCGCCGAACAGCGCCCAGTTGGCATGACCGCCGGCGAAGAGTTCTTCGTGGAAGATGTCGCTGCCCAGAAGGTTGGTCAGCAGCATACCGAAGGCAATCGGCAGCAGCAGCAGCGGCTCAAATTGCTTGACAATGGCGAGATACAGCAGTACGCAAGCGATGGCGACCATGATCAGCGCCAGCGGGTTCGTCAGATACTGGTAGATACCCGAGGTCGTGACGAGCCCCATGAGGGTTTCGCCCACATTGATTCCCATTATATCAGCTCACTTTCCTTCGGGATCGGTAAATACGTCGGATTACGCCAGCACGACCAGCGTGTCGCCCGCGCCGACCGTCGCGCCCTTGGTCACAACGACCTGCGCCACTTTGCCGTCCTTGGGGGCGGGGATTTCGTTTTCCATCTTCATGGCTTCCAGCACGCACAGCACCGTGCCCGCCTTGACCGTGTCGCCAACCTTGACCTTCACGTCCAGGATGTTGCCGGGCATGGGCGCCTTAACGGGTTCGCCGCCCGCCACGGGAGCAGCCGCAGCAGCCTTGGGCGCAGCAGCCGGAGCCGCCGCCACGGGAGCAGCCGCCACAGGGGCAGCAGCGCGCACGGGCGCAGCCGTCTGCACGCCGCCGACTTCTTCCACATCCACCACATAAGTCTGACCGTTGACCGTAATATTGAAGGTACGCATGATGGGATTTCCTCCTGTCAAAATCGTTCAATTTGTTGTCATGTTCAAGCCGATACTATTTCCAAATGAGCATGTGCCAAGATGCGCCGCGAATTTTTCTTTCTGGCTAACGTGAATGAAACGCAGCGTAGCAGCGCTACGCTAAGTGGAATGAACGGACGCCAGAAAGGAAAAGGCGCAAGCAGATGGCACAGGTGAATGCAGGAAATAGTATATTAGAAGCGGCTGTACACCTGTTCTTCGCGGCCAGCCTTCTGCCAGGCGGGCGCATTCTGCACGCGGCGGACGCGGCGCACCGTGAAGGCGCTGCCATCCTCCATCATCATCGCCACAGCGGCGGAAATGACCGCAATCAGCTCGCTGTCATCCGCCACGGGCACTTCCTCCACCACGGGCGCGGCAACCGGCGCGGGAGCGGGCGCTTCCGCCTGCTTCTTTGCCTTCTTGCCGCCCTTGCCGAGGTTCGCGGTGGCATTTTCCATCAGCTTGATCAGACCAATCAGCAGCACCAGACCGAAGAAAACGGTCAACATGCCGATTAGTGTGACGATCAAGCCGAAGCCCAGATTATTCAAAAAGCCCATTTTTTACACGATCCTTTCCTCAATCACAGCGGCAGGTTGCCGTGCTTCTTCGGGGGATTGGATTCGCGCTTGGAGGAGAGCATCTCCAGCGCCGCAATGACATACTTGCGCGTTTCGGCGGGATCAATCACGTCATCGACCATGCCAGCCGCGGCAGCCGCCACGCCGTCCGCCACATCCGCAGCGAACTTCGCTTCCAATTCCGCACGGGACTGGAGCGCCGGCTTCTTGTCCGCCTTCAGGGCGTCGGTGTAGAGCACCTGCACCGCCGCTTCGGGGGTCAGGGCGGAAATCACCGCGCCCGGCCACGCGTAGGTCACATCGGCATTGCTCTTGCCGCCCATAGCGACATACGCCTGACCGATGGCATTGCCGGTGACGATGGACACCTTCGCCGTCGTCGCTTCCGCGTAGGCGTAAAGCAGCTGGGTGGTCGCCTTGATGGTCGCCGCCTGCTCGTCAACCGCCGGGACAGCAACGCCCTTGCTGTTGATCAGGGAGACGACCGGCAGGCTGTAGCAGTCGCACAGGCGGATGAAGCGCGCGGCCTTGCTTGCGGACTGCGCCGTCAGCACGCCGTCGTTCTCCTTGCCGTTGCCAACCATCAGACCGACCGGACGGCCGCCCACGCGGGTCAGCGCAACGCGGATTTCCTTGCCGTAGTCCTTGAAAAGCTCCACATACGCCGCGCCGTCCGCCATGGCAGCCAGCTGGCTTTCCGCGTCCGCCGCGTCCAGCACGGGCAGAATGCGGTTCATGTCGTCGGTATCAACAATCGCGGCATCCTCCGCGTTGCAGCCGGGCAGATAGTCCAGCACCTGCACCGCCATAGAGATGGCTTCGTCCTCGTCCTTCGCCGTCAGCGCGACGCCGCCCTGCGCAGCCATCGTCTTCGCGCCGCCGACCGCCTTGGCATCCACCGTCTTGCCGGAAATGGCGCTCATGACCTGCGGGCCATAGACCATCAGCTGACCAACGTTTTCGGCTTCAATGGTGATATCAGCCAGCTGGGCGATCATTGCCGCGCCGCCGACCACCGGGCCCAGTACCAGCGCGATGACCGGCACCACGCCGCTGAGCTTTGCCAGACGGGTGAAAACGGAAGCGTAGGCGTTCATCGCCGCCGCGCCCTCGTCAATGCGCACACCAGCGCTGTCGCACAGGGCAATCACGGGCGCGCCCGTCTTCTGTGCCAGATCCAGCACCTTGACAATCTTCTGCGCCTGCATCTGCCCCATCGCGCCGCCATGCACCGTGAAATCCTGCGCGAACACGTACACAGGGCGATCCTGCACCGTGCCGCTGCCGGTCACGACCCCGGCGTAATCCCCATTGCGGGATACCAGCGCGTCCGTCTCCACGAAAGAGCCGGCGTCCAGCAGCTTCGCCACCCGTTCACGGGCGGTCAGCTTGCCAGCCGCGCGCTGCTTTGCGATTCGTTCCGCGTCTCCCTGCAGGATGCTCTGCTTTTTCGCCAGCACCTGCTTCAGGTTCTGCTCACTCATGTTCAAAACTCCCTCCATGTCATGCCCCTTTCGGGGCGGGAAAAGTTGAGGTTACAATTTAGCCCGACTTTTCTTATTCTACATCTTCCCCCTATTTCCTGCTGCCCGGAAAAATTTTGTGGTTTTTCTGAGGAATCCAGCAGGATTTTTGTGAAAATCGTCCGAACCGATGAAATTTCGTCAAAAAATGCACCCGGCAGGAAACGCGGAATGCGAATCATCCTGACGGGTGCGCCAATGGTTACGCCGTTGTGAAGACTTGATAGGCGCAGGTTACGCGGTAGCCGAGTTTCTGCGCAATGTGTGCTGATGTTTCATTCGCCGCGTCCCACGTCGCAATTTTCCCCTGCTGATGCGCCGTCAGGATGAGCTTCGCCGCTGCCAGCGTCGCGTAGCCGTGTCCGCGGTGCGCCGGTGCTGTGTCCACCTCCACCTCGATGCCGCCGGGATACGCCGCGTAGCTGGATGCGCCGGACACAAACGCCCCGTCCGCGCAGACCAGCACCCCCAGCCCGTTCCGCGCATATTCAGCGTCCGTAAACATGCCCACGAAGTCCGCCGCCCACGGGGTCTTGCGGCAGAACGCCATTTCCGCCGCGCCAATCGGCACAAGCGTCACGCCCTGCGGCAGATTCGCCAGCAGCGCAGTCAGGTGCGCATCCTCCGGCTGACGGCACGGGTCAAAGGCGATGCGCTCCGACCACGTTCCCGACCGCTGCGCCTGCACCAGCGCGAGAAACGCATTGCTCCCCTGCACAATCCACGCGCGATTCTCCGCGTTCAGTGCGCGCCGCACCAATTCTTCCGACGGTTCGCCGCCGAAAAAGAGGAAATCGCCCGCCAGCACCGCCGCGCTGCTCGGACGCGCCGAATCATCCGTTATCACGCGCCCCTGCCCGTTCAGCGCCGCTTCGATGATGCCGTGCGCACCCGGCAGTCCGGCAAACATCCCGCGAATGTCCGCGCTGCTCACCCCTTCACGTCCTCCTGCACCATCGTGTTCGCCTTGCCGAAGGTCGTTTCCAGCGCCGCGAGGAAGGATTCGTCGCTCTGGTCGGCTTTCTTTTCCTTCACCGCGCCGATCGCCTCAAAGCGGCATTGCATCCCCGACGCCTGCGTCAGCGCCGACGCAATCGCCGTGCGCTTCTTCTCCTGATTCATCAGCCCGACGTACAGTTCCTGCCCCATCGGCGCCTGCCAGCGGTAGGTGTCGCCGTCGCACCCGGCGTATTTGCCCATCGTCAGCATCGCGAACGTGCCGGGGTCGGAGCGCTTCAGGATGTTCATAGCCTCCTTCCACGCGTCCGCGTCGGTCTTGCCGGTCGGGGTCATGACCACAGGCGCGGCGGGCTTGGGCGCTTCCTGCTTCGGCTCGGATGCAGGCTTTGCCGCCTTTTTCGCGGGCTGCGCAGGGGTAAACGCGCCGCTTTGCAGCTTCTCCTGCAAGGCGGTCAGCTGCTTTTCCAGTTCGCTGATGCGGTCGTTCAGCGCCGCCGTATCCGCTTCGCTCGTCCGCAGGCAGCTTTTCAGCGCGGCGTTTTCCAGTACGATTCGCGGCGACGACGCCCAGCGCAAATCCGTTTCCACGCGCATGAACAATTCCAGCATGTTCATCAGCCGCGTCGTGGTGAATTTTTCCGCCTGCTGCGCGTACTCCTGCGCGTCCTCCTGCGTCAGGTCAAGCAGGGCGCTCAGGTCGTCCGGGCTGCACTTGGCAATCAGCAGCGCGCGCAGATGCTGGCTGACGTCCTTGGCGAACACCATCGGTTCGCGCCCGGCGCGCATCAATTCGTCAATCATCCGCATGACGGCGGACGCGTCCTCTTTTTCCAGCGCGTCGGCGAAGCGGAAGAGGAAGCCGCGGTCGCTCGTGCCCAGCACATTGCGCACGAGGTCTTCCGTCACCTGATTGGAATAGCCCAGGCACATGTCCAGTATCGACAGCGCGTCGCGCATTCCGCCCTCTGCAGCGCGGGCGATGAGCATCAGCGCGTTCTCCGACGCTTCCGCCTTCGCGCCCTCCGCCGCCTGACGCAGCCGCCCCGCGATTTGGCGCGCCGGAATCCGCCCGAAGTCGAAGCGCTGGCAGCGGCTGAGAATCGTCGCGGGCAGCTTCTGCGGCTCGGTCGTCGCGAGGATGAAAACGACGTACGCCGGCGGTTCCTCCAGCGTTTTCAGCAAAGCATTGAACGCGGAAGTGGACAGCATGTGTACTTCGTCGATGATGTAGACCTTGTATTTCCCCTGCTGCGGCGGATATTTGACCGTCTCGCGCAGATTGCGGATTTCCTCGACGCCATTGTTGCTCGCCGCGTCGATTTCCATCACGTCCATCGACTCGTCCGCCAGCAGGCGGCGGCAGGATTCACACTGCCCGCACGGGTCGCCGCCCACGGGATGCTCGCAGTTGATGGCGCGCGCGAGGATTTTCGCGGTGGACGTCTTGCCCGTGCCGCGGCTGCCGCAGAAGAGGTACGCATGGGCGACGCGCCCGCTCATCACCTGATTGCGCAGCGTGGAGATGACCGCCTCCTGTGCCACCATGCTGGAAAAGTCTTTGGGGCGCCACTGGCGGTAGAGTGCTTGATATGCCATAATTTCTGTTTTACTCCTTACAGTATGCGATTATTGCAGAGGATTTCGCGTCTGCGGACGCGAGGAGGGGGCTTTCCGCTCGCCCCCTCCACCCCTTCGGTGCCGCCGCTTGTTTGGGAAGCTCCAATAATTTCAAATCATTCGCTTAAAGACGATAAATTCTTCCCCGCGCGCGACCAGCACGCCCTGATCGCCTTCCGCCGCCAAGCCGTAGTCCTCGCCCGGCACTTCCAGCTCCATCCGCATTCCGTTCACCTTCTGGAAGGTCATATAGTAGATGGTTTTCGGCGCGCCGTCCTCCTGCGTCACCAGCGTGCGCTTGCCGACGACGCTCGCTTCCATGCTGTCAATCGGTGCGCGCGCATCGTCCGCCTCCACATGCACCATGCTCGTGATTTTCGCCACCAGCATCAGATCGGAAGAGCGTCGTGTAGGGAAAGAGTGTAGATCTCGGTGGTCGCCGTATCATTAAAAAAAAAAGAACAAAAAGAGAGAGAGTGGGATGGAAGTAGAATAGAGACAAAATAAAAA
>ENA-UPWU01000785-UPWU01000785.1-human-gut-metagenome-genome-assembly--contig:-NODE-785-length-14193-cov-7.172712_pt1 | contig 14193 bp, 17 predicted proteins | sample MGYA00250058_ERZ773392 | MGnify/ENA primary metagenome ERZ773392 (study PRJEB29103, sample SAMN06112084) | human gut metagenome | biome: human gut; feature: ankylosing spondylitis patient; material... | reverse complement strand
GATTACATCCCACACAAAAACCAGTAGCTTTATTAGAATACCTTATAAAAACTTATACAGATGAAGAAATGGTAGTTTTAGATAATTGCATGGGGAGTGGTAGTACTGGTGTAGCTTGTATGAATACTAATAGAAAATTTATAGGAATTGAATTAGATGAAAATTATTTTAATATAGCTAAAAATAGAATCAAAAATGCAGCAGCAAGACTAATAGAAATATAATTAAAAATAATATAAATCAAGTATATAAAGAGTAGGTAGAAATATCTACTCTTTTATTATGTCAAAAATTCGGGGCGGGGAAATGTATGTAAAATGTTTATAGTCTGTATCTAAAGTATATACACAGTAATAACAATAAAACCACTAAAGATAAATATCTAAAGATAAATGTTGATAACACATATATAAACAAAACAAGGTTAATTAAATATAATATAAGTAAAAACAAGAGAGGAGCCAGAGTGAATGTCACAAGTAGTTAAGGAAGTAAAACCATTAGTAATACTATACTCAAGTAAAGAGAAGAGATATATAGTTTATAATACCAATAAAGAATGGAAGTGTGGCCATACTCATATAGGAACATTGAAACAAGCAGAATACTTATGTGATTGTATTAGGAAAAGCAAGGTTCCACACAATGTTAATAAGTATTTTATCATTAGCTTACTGCGATTAAGTCACGATAAAGGATATTCAGACAAATTGAAGACAAAACTCAACAGCTTTAATGGCTCAAAAGGGTATAGAAATACCCCATCAAATATAAGGAAATAAAGTTAAATTAAGATTTAGTTAATTAAATAAAGACAGGTGTCAAAAATCCCCTAGGAAAACACTTTTGTCGGTTTATTTAATAAAGTAAAATCAAAATATACTTTAAAGGAGGTAAAAATGACAGCAAAGAAAAGTAACTGGAATAGTATATGCACTGTAAATGGAATAAAAATGACAGTAGCACAAAGAAATAAAATCATAAAGAATAAGTATATTTATGAAGATGTAAGTTTACAAGATTTAGCAAAGGAATTCAATATTAGTTATCAAACTATAAGATGTCTATCTAGTAAAGAAAAATGGAAAGATGAAAAAGATAGGATTGTAGCTGCTTTAAAAGACGATATAGATAAGCAGACCTATGATGTATATCTAGAGGCAGGAGTAGATATTAACATGCAATATCATGCTTTATGGCAAGGCTTATATAATAAAGCAGTTCATATGCTCAATACTGGAGAAGGGCTTATGAATGGCAAAACAGGAAAGCTAGATGTATATAGACTTAATCAATTAGCTGACGTAATAAGTAAAGCACAACAAGGTCAACAATTTACATCGGGTCTATTAAGTAAGGAAGTTCAAATGGAACTTGACATAAAAACTCAAAAACTAGAAATTGATAAAGGTAAATATGAGTTACAAAGAAAACTATTAGGAGAAGATGATAACTTAACAGTAGATACAACAGGCTTAATGAAAGCATTAGGCATGGCAGTTGTTAATTCAGGAATAGGTGAGGAATAATGCCAAAATTAAAGGATAGAATAGTACCATTTGACTTTGTACCTTTTAGTCAAAAACAAAGTATCGTAATGAGTTGGTGGACACCAGAAAGTAGATATAAAGATTTTGATGCTATTATATGTGACGGAGCTGTAAGAAGTGGTAAAACTGTATCTGAAGCACTGTCATTTGTACTTTGGAGTATGAATACATTTGACGGAAAAAACTTTGCACTATGTGGGAAAACAGTCGGAGGACTTAGACGTAATGTAATTGGTCCTTTAAAACAGATGCTAAAATCAACAGGATATATTATAGAAGATGCAAGAAATGAAGGCTGTATATGTATAGGAGCTACAGATTCAGTAACAAAGAAAAAGACAACTAACTACTATTATATATTCGGTGGTAAAGATGAGAGTTCACAAGACCTTATCCAAGGGGTTACACTTGCAGGAGTATTCTTTGATGAAGTTGCATTGATGCCACAATCATTCGTTAACCAAGCAACAGCTAGATGTTCTGTTCAAGGTGCTAAGTTTTGGTTTAGTTGCAACCCTAACTCTCCATTTCACTGGTTTAAAAAAGAGTGGATAAATAAAGTCACAGAGAAAAAAGTACTATACTTACATTTCACAATGGACGATAATCCTTCATTAAGTGAAGAAGTAAAGGACAGATACAAATCATTATATACTGGAGTATTCTACAAACGATATATATTAGGCTTATGGGTAGCTGCAGATGGAATAGTATATCCAATGTTTGACCCAGACATACATGCAGTCACAGTAAAAAGAAACTGGACTAGAATATTCGTAGCAGGAGATTTTGGTATTCAAAATGCTACTACATTTGGTATATTTGGATACTATGCTCCAGAGCGTAGATATCACCAAATAGCAAGTTATTATCATAGTGGTAGAGATGATGGACAGAAAACTACTAAAGAATATGCAGACGATTTAAAGCAATTTTTAGCAGATAATTTAGTAATACCAGAATACATTACACTTGACCCTTCAGCTGCTCCAATGATAGTTGAATTAAGAAAAGACCCATATTTTGCAAGACATGGGATAGATATATTACCCGCAAAGAATAGAGTTGACCTTGGGATACAAGTTGTATCTTTTTTACTTAATGAAAGAAAATTTACACTTGACCCAAGCTGCACAAAAGACATTGAAGAGTTTACAACATACGCATGGGATAGTGACAAGCTGGATAAAGGCGTAGAAGAAGTTATAAAGATAGATGACCATGCAATGGATAAAATTAGATATGCAATTATGACAGATTCAATTATAAATGGAACATTAGATAGAGAGATAGCAATACTTGAAAAGGAAGGAGAATATTAAATTGAGTGATTATAGAGATTTTAAAAATAGTTTACTTGGACTATTTGCTAATGATTTAGAGTTTAGAAAAGAATTACCTGAAGTTCAGGACTATTATGAATTTTATGAAGGTAGAAAATGGACAGGAGAAGATGATTTAACTGATAGTACTGGCCAATTATGGGCAGCAAGTAATAGGGACTATACTCCAACTAGAGAAATACGAAACTTAACTAAAAAGTTACTGAAAAAACAAGGAAGATTCATGACATCAGTTCCACCTACTTTAGTATTAAGTAGTTATGACGATAATGCAAATAGAGATGCAATAGACACAAAGAGAGGGTGCATAGAGCATATCCTAAGAGATACAAAGTTTTGGAACAAATTCGGAAAAGCATTTATGGACTGTACAATAGGAAAAAGGGTATTACTTTGTATGCTTGCAGATGTAGATGCACAAGGAAAACCTCTAGGCACAGTGAAATTTAGATTCTATACTATGCCAGAGTTTATCTATGAATATGATGAAAATGATATTGATGTATTGAAAAAAGTAGAAATCGCATATCAAGATAAATCCACAATAGGGAAAATACAACGTGACCAAAGATGGCATAAATGGACTTATGAAATGAGGGACGATGGGTATTGCTGGGCTACTTATAAGATAGTAGATGGAGCAAATATAACAGCATTTACTACAATAACAAATAATGTAAGTGATAATGAAGACGATAACACATTAGAAGCCTTTGAATTGAGCACTGAATGGAATACAGGTCTACAAGAATTACCTTGCAGAGTTATACTCAATGACGGCTTAACTGGTGATATAAGAGGGTATAGTGATGTAAAAGACTTAATGGATATGGCTACCACATATAACAGAACAATATCAGATTATAGAGATGCACTTAGATTTAAAATGTTTGAGCAACCTGTATTTACTGATGTAAAATCAACCTGCTTAAAAGATATAAAAATAGCACCAAATACAATAATAGATTTAAAATCTGACCCTACACTTGGAGATGGTACTGGAAGTAATTCAGTTGCAAAATTTGGAACATTAGGAAGTACATTTAGTTTTCAAAGTGCAGTTGATAGCTATTTAACACAACTAAAAAAAGATATGTATGAACTAATGGAACAACCAATGCCAGAGGCAATTATTGATGTACCAAGTGCAAAAGCATTAAAGATGGTATATTATGACCTTATAACAAGATGTGAGGAAAAATGGAGAACATGGGACGAAGTATTAATATGGGTTGTTCATATGTTTGAAGTATATCAAAGTTTTGGCCTATTTAAAGATGTAATAGGAAGTGAGACATTAAGTATGGAAACAACAACATATTGGAGACATAATTATCCACTTCCAGATGATGATGAATCATTAAGAACTATAGGAATACAAGAAGTAGAAGCAAATGTACGCTCACATAAATCATATATTGAAGAATTTGGAAATAGTGAAGACGCAGAAGCTGAATTTGACCGTATCATGGAAGAACAAGAACAAATTCAAAATATGCAAAATATGATGATGGGTGGATTTGAACCTGCTGACAATACTCAACCAGATGGTAATAAGGATGATAATAATGAAGATGATAAACCAGATGATGATACTAACAAAAAAGATGAAAAATAGTATATAATACTTACTATTATTTTTAAGGAGGTATTAAAAATGAGTAGAACAGAAAGAGAAAAAATGAATCATCAAGTAAAAGTGGTGTGCGATAATTGTAATAAAGACATTAAAGTAATGACAAAAGAATTATTCTATGATAGCAAAACAAAATTAAGAGTAGAAGGATTTGAATGTCCTAAATGTGGTGCAGTATATGTCACTTTAATTTCAGACAATAAATTACGTGCACAAATTCATAGACTACAAGAAAAACAAGAATCACTTAGAAAGCTAGTGAAAAGACAAGGATATGACTATCAATTCTATGAAGATAATGACAGAAGTATTCCACAAGATGTGGTTAGAAGATGGCAAAAGAAAATTGTAACACTTAAAGAAGAAATAGATATGATGATTGACAGAAACAAAAGTTATGAATCAGCATTAAAAGAAAAATATTTAGAACAGGAGGGAGAGGTAAGAGATTATGTCTACTCAAAAGTCAAATGATTATTTGAATAGTATAGATAGAGCTGCTAGACGTATAGCGCAGAATACAACAAAGACACAAGAGCAATTAATTATGCGAGCTTATAAACAATCATTTGATGATGCATTTTCAGATTATTTAAAACAATTAGAGAAGGGTAAAACCCCTTCTCAACAGTATTTTATGAAATGCAAACTTGCATATATACAACAGCTCTATACCACAATGCAAAGTCAATCAATGATATGTAATGAAAAAATACCCAAAAGAATATTAGACCAATATGCTCGAGTAATGAAAGACATCACAAATAATAAAGATGTTATAGATAGAATTAATAAAAATGTCGATGTAACATCACGAAATATCGTTGAACAAATGACTAAAGGTGAAATATATAAAGGTGGAATGGGACTTGATAGTCGACTTTGGAGTTCAACAAATGCAGCAGGACGTAAAATAGAAGATGCAATTACAAGTTGTCTAGCTAGAGGTATTAGTCCAGCTGAAGCATCGAAAATTATTAGTCAATTTGCAAAGTCAGGACATCATACATGGGATAGTAAAAAGATACGAGAAAAACTAGGAAGTGGATATGCCAGTAAATATGGAAAAGGTGGACTTGACTATGAAGCATTAAGACTTATGAGAACAACAAATACACATATGGCACAATTATCAGTAATGAATTCGGATAAAGTAAATCCATATAATCAATTTGTAAAATATCATACAGGTCATGCAGGAAGTAGAACTTGTTCAATGTGTAGAGATAGAGACGGAAAAATATTTCCAATACATGATGCACCTCTTGACCATCCAAATGGACTTTGTTGGCTGTCTCCTGTAATGAGTAAAGATGGCAAAACAGAATTATCTTTAGCAGATATGATTGATGATATTAATGATTATTATGATGGCAAACCTAATAGTGGAGTCATGGAAAAATGGCTTCAAGACAAAGGCAAAACTAATAAAATAAAACCAACCCAAAAACCACAAACCAGTAAAAAACAAGACCAGCCAAAACCTACAATACCAAAAGGACAATTATACACAACAGAACAGAGAGAACAAAGATATACAGAACTTGAACAAAGATTATCAGAAGGGATATCAAGTATGCTAGAAGACGAACTGGCTAATAATAAAAATAAAGATAGATTAATAAAACCTTATACTCAAACCACTGTAAGAGGAATTTTATCCAATCTTAAAAAATATCCACCTACTATACAAGATTTATATTTGCATACAACAGAGCAGTTACAGATGAGTTATACAAAAGGTGGTGCATATTATCAACCTGGATTTAAGAAAATATATTTCTCAGTAAAGAAAACTAACAACGATGAAAGAGGTCCATATGGTACTATATTCCATGAGTGGGGACATCTTATAGATAATCAATTGAGTAATAATGTTCTTACACAAGAGCGAAAAGATGAAATGCATAAAATTCTTAAAAAAGATGTCGATGCTAGAATTGAGTATAGAATGAAAGAACATGGGGTTAGTAGACGTGATGCCAGAAAACTTGTAAAGAAAGAGCTACAAGATGCGTCAGATGCAATAGCAGGAGTTTCAGATATATATGGAGGACTTACAGGAAACCAAGTTCGTGGCTGGTGGGGTCATAGTAAAGGTTACTGGGATAGATTTGATGTAAAAGCTGAAGTATGCAGTGAAGCATGGGCAGATATACTACAAAGTTATGGTATAGATAGTCAAGCTAAATATGTGTCTATATATTTACCAGGTGGTAAAGCATTCGTAGAAAAAACTGTTGAGGAATTAATTGAAAAAATAAAAAGAGGTGAGATATAATGAAAGACCAAACAAAGCAGAAACTAGACCAATACGAAGAAAATTTTGACGATATATTTCCATTAATGCAATACAGTTTTACAGAACAAGAAATAGTAAGTATAATAAATAAATGTATTATAAATAATAAACCAGTTGAATATTACTACCCTCTAGAAGACGATGTGAAATATTAGAAAAAATAGCTAGGTACATAAGTATCTAGCTATTTTTATGTTAAGTTAACAAAATATTCATATTTCATATAATATAGTTAGTAGTAGACCTGGGCTACTGTAAAAAAATCCCTTGTATCGTTAAAGTTACCTTGCTCTTTTCAAAAGCATTGTATAAGGAGGTATTAAAATGAGTAAAGATATTAAAGATTTCTTGCAAGGAGTAGACAACGCAGATGCCGTTGCTAAAATTATATCTGATAACTTAAAAGATGCGAAATGTAAATTGTTTATAGATGATGGAGATAAGAATATCTATGTACCTAAATCTAGATTAGATGCAAAGATAAGCGAATTAAATACCGCAACTCAAACAATAACTACATTAAATGCATCAGTAAAGACTCTTGAAGCTCAAGTTAAAGACGACGATAAAGCTAAAGAGACTATAAAAGGTCTTCAAACTGACCTGGATAATTATAAGAAAGCATTAAAAGATAATCAAATAGATTCAGCACTTCAAATGTGTGCATTAGAACATAAGGCTCATGATGCTAAAGATTTAAAAGGATTTTTAGACCTGGGCAAAATATCAATAAGTGAAACTGGGGAAGTCATAGGTATAAAAGAGCAAATAGAAAATTTGAAAAAAGAAAAAGCATATCTATTTGAAGCTAGTGAACCAGATAATAGTCAACAAAAACCAGCATCACCTTTCAATGGTACAGGCGTACCTGGAAAACAGGCAAACGGATTTGTATTCAATTCACAGACAGCACAACCTGGTGATTTCGGTAAAATGTTAGCACAACAAAATGGAGTGCCAAAAGCCCAAGAAGGAAAGGCAGTAGGGCCTGAATACTTCTTTGGCGAAAATCAATAATTAATTAAGGAGGAATAAAAATGCCTAAATTACAACAAAGAAAATATTTAGCACCAGAACCACAATTTTTAGCATTTCCAGACCACTATGTAAATATACCTGGAAAAATAGAATTTGCAGAATTGGCAAAATTATATGCAACAATGTCAAAAGCTGAAACACAAAAATTAGCAAATGTATATACTGACTCAACAAAAGTATTACCTAGAGGATTAGCAGTTCATATAGATGCAGACGGAAAAGTAACATCTCCAAAAGCCGCTACAGCAGCAGGAAATGATGGAGTAAAACCAAACGCAGTATTATTTAATACTATAGAATTTGACAAATATGATGAAAAAACTGACACAGCTATAAATGCCGCAATATTAGTACATGGATTTGTAAGAGCTGATAGATTATTCGGTTCTGAAAAAGCTAATTTAGACAATGCGATGGTATACGTAGTAAGTAAATAATAAGGAGGGAATTTTAAAATGGCAGTAATAAAAAATTTATTCGATTATATAAACGCAACTGATATAGCTGCATATGTAACAGAAAAACCAGAAAATAAAATCCCTTATTTTGCTGAAACATTATTCCCAGCTCAAAGACAGCTAGGTACAGATATATCTTGGTTAAAAGGAGCTAATGGACTTCCAGTAGCAATACAACCATCTGAATACGATGTTAAAGCAAGATTAAGAGAAAAAGAAGGATTTGAAGGCGTAGCTACTGAAATGGCATTCTTCAGAGAAGCTACTAGAATAGGCGAAAAAGATAGACAACAACTTAACATGTTATTAAATAACCCAGAACAACAAATGGCAATGCCTATAATAAGAAATATATTTGATGAAGTATCTAGACTAGTTGAAGGTGTTAGAGTACAAGGCGAATATATGAGATGCCAATTATTAACTGGTGGTAAAATAGATGTTACTTCTGCTGATGGTAGAGTAAAATATGTATATGACTATGGTCAACAAAATCTATTTAAATGTAAAAAAGACCAAGCAGCTTGGGGTGAAGCAAATGAAGCAGCTGACCCTGTAAGAGATATAATAGCTTGGTGTGATTATATGGAAACATTAAGAGGAATAAGACCTACAAGGTTAGTAATGAATAGAAATACTTTCTTAAATATGGTACATTCTCCTAAAGTTCATAAAATGATGTATCCAAATGATTCAGCACTTAATTATTATGTAACTGACCAAAATGCTAAATCATTTATAGAAACAACTACAGGTTGTACTATATTTGTATATGCTAAGAAAATAACAACATTATCTCATGATACAGGTATAGCAACAGGAACTCCAGTTGACTTAATCCCAGATGGAAAAGTTGTTGTATTACCACCTAGAGCTTCATTAGGTTCTACTTGGTATGGTACTACTCCTGAAGAAAGTGACCTTATGACAGGTTCAGATGCTCAAGTATCAATAGTAAATAATGGTACTGCAATAACAACTTATAAAGAAAAACATCCAGTACAAGTAGTTACAGTTGTATCAAGTGTTATGATACCATCATTTGAAACAATAGACGATTGTGCTGTTGCAGATGTTACTAAAGTATCTGAAGATACAAGTAACATGATAAAATAGTTTGCTCATTTTTAATATACATAGCCAAGGGAGGGAATGAGATTAAACCCATTCCCTTGGCTTTTACATTATGGAGGTGAGTAAGGTGCTAAGTGTAGAAGTACTAAAAATTATGTTAATGGAGGATAGCAGTCCATTACTTACAGACCAACAACTAGAAATGTTAGCTGGAACATATGATAATATTAATGAAGCATGTTACTATGGATGTTTAATGAAAGCAACTTCAGCAAATAGCTCACTTGAAAATATAACAATAGGACCTATTTCCATTGAAAGTACATCAAGTGATTTTTGGCTTAAAATGGCAGATGGATTTTATAGAAAATTTTTAAGAGACCAAAATGATATAGGGTTAACAGGCATGACAATGAGGCGTTCAGATGAGTTATGATTATAAGCGTTTATTGCCAAGAATACAGAATATCATTAATAAGTATGGAGTTGATTTAGATGTATATCGAGATGTATATACAACAGAGATAGGAGTTCAAACGTACAAAGCGACACAACTACTAACAAAGATAAAAGGTGTACTCGATAACTCAAAATCTTCTAGCTCAAAGGCAGAAACAGAAAATCAATTTCATCAATATACTATAAATGGAACTCTATATTTTGCATATTTTGAAAATCCAAATTATTCAATTCAACCTGGAGATTACGTCATAATCAATGATAAAAAATATATATTAGATATGCCTGTTGATATATTAGAAGTCGGTCTTTTATATCAAGTCTCAGTAAGAGGTGTTAAGTATGAACGTTAATGTAGAAGTAGATGACCAAATAGTTATGCAACATCTAGAAAATATGACTGATAGATTAAGAACTCAATTAGAAGTATTAGGTAATGCAACTGGTCAGAAAATACAACAATATGCGCAAGAAAATGCACCATGGACAGATAGAACAGGAGCTGCTAGAGAAAGACTGAAATATAATTCTGATATAGATGAAAATGGGTTAGTTATATCAATATTTCATCAAATGGAGTATGGGATATATTTGGAATTATGTAATAATGAAAAATATGCGATATTAAAAAATGCCAGAGATGCTACATTGCCAGAATTCATAGAAGCTGCTAAAAGATTAAGATTATAGGAGGATATAATGATTAGAAGTACATTACATGAACAACTGAATAAGATAATCCCAACCTACTCAGTTGGATTTGATGTTAGCACAATAGAAAAAGATTGTTGTATTCTTAGAAAAAATATAGATTTAGTTGCTGTATCAAATAGTAACGCAGGTTGGGATAGTTGGACTATTGAAATATATTCTAAACGAAGTCCATTAAGAGTAGATGAATTAATACAATTAATTATAAAACAACTTGAAAATACTACAGCCGAGTTAGTTTACGGAGGTGGAGCAGAATATTTTGACAGACAATATCAAGCCTTTTCTTCAAGTATTCAAGTAAGAACTCCAAAAACATTCGGTATAAAAAATACAAATTAAGGAGGTTAACAAATGGAAATTTTATATAATATAGAAAGAGTAGATTTAACTGAGTTAGACCCATCAACAGGTAAACCTGCAACTGGTGAAACTGCAATAAAAACTACTATAAAAACTGCTAAAGAAGCAAAACTAGCCGCAGTTATATCTGAAGGAGCAGAAGAAATATTAAGAAATGCAACAAGTATATTAGCAGTAGTAAGAGAAGACGATTTATTATATGGATATGACTTTACATTCACTGATAATACATTCGATATAAAAGCTGCTCAATTAGTTGCAGGATATGTAAAAGCAACAGGAACAGGTGCAGGAGAAAATGATTTACAGACTCCAATGATGGCTCAAGGAAATCAAGGTAAACCTTTCATGGCTGAGATATATGTAGCTAACTATGAAGGCGATTCAATAAAAAATTATTGCAAAATAACATTAAATAAATGTCTTGGTAAATTCCCAGATATGACAGTAGGTTCAGAATTCTATGCACCTGAGTTTTCAATAAAAGCTAGAGAAAATACAAAAGCAAGCTTACCTATAAAATCTATTGCATGGGTAGATTCATTACCCAGCTAATGTCTCACCTCATCAAAGTGATGATGTCGAGGATGAGACTAAACCAGTAGTTCAACTTGATAAATAATAGGAGGTATATTAAAAATGAGTAAAGTAATAAGTGCAGAAAATTTTAGAAAGAAAGCAACAAGAATAATCTCAATTCCTGGATTTACAGATGATGAATGTTTTGATGTTATGATAAAATCTGTATCAGTAACAGACATGCTAGTAAATGGAAAACTTCCAAATTCACTTATAAAAATAGTATCTGATATGTTTAAATCTAATAACGTTAACGTAAGTAAAGATGGAGAATTTAATGGTGACACAATGGAAATGCTAGATGACCCTGACAAACTTAAAGAACTTATGAATATGATGAAAGTAATAGCAAAAGAGGCATTAGTAGAACCAAAATTTGACGATATAGCAGATGTAATAACAACTGAACAAATACAAAAGATATTTGAACAAGCATCAGGTGGTGTAAATAAAGTAATGCCCACTGGTAAAGAGTAGAAAGGTACTAGATGTTATATCAATAGCAAAGGTCTTTAATACTCTACCTAGTGATGTTATAGGGTTAAGTAAAGATGACCCATACACAAGATATTGTTTTGATGAAGCATGTACATATTTATATAGTATGATGCAACCAGACAAAGATGGACATACAAAAGAACCAATATTTGAGGAAGATAGAAAGAAAATAGAAACTAAATATAATAATCCAGGTTTAGATTTATTATTAGGTAAAGAATAAGGCTATGAGGCTATTACAGCCTTGTAGCCTTTTTAATATAAATGGAGGTGAATATTATGGCAGGGACAGATTTGGGGACTATCGTTGCACACCTTAGATTAGATGTACAAGAATTTCAGAATGGTATACAACAAGCACAAACTCAACTAAATGAAGCAAGTAGTGGTTTTGAACGTATATCAAATGCAGGTAGAAGACTACAAGGAATAGGAGCAGGATTAACAGCTGCCGTTACTGTACCAGTAGCAGGAATAGCAAAATCTGCATATGAAGTAAACAAAGCATTTCAGACTTCAATGTCAAATGTTCAAGCATTATCAGGTGCAACTGGAAAAGATTTACAAGACCTGACTAATTTAGCTAGAGAAATGGGAGCTACTACTCAGTTCAGCGCCTCAGATGCGGCCGACGCACTTGGCTATATGGCTCTTGCGGGCTGGGATGCACAACAATCAATGGATGGTTTACCTGGTGTGCTAAATCTAGCAGCTGCATCAGGTATGGAACTTGCAGATGCCAGTGATATGGTAACCGATTATTTGTCAGCATTTGGTGAAGGTGCAGACCAAGCAGGTAGAATGGCAGATGTACTTGCATATGCTCAAGCTCATTCTAATACTACGACTGCAGGTCTTGGAGAAGCATTTAAAAACTGTGCTGCAAATGCACATGCTTTTGGACTTGATATAGAACAAACTACTGCATTGATAGGAAAACTATCTGACCAGGGGCTAAAAGGTAGTGAGGCAGGTACAGCGTTAACAGCAGTAATGCGTGATATAACTCAAAAAATGAAAAATGGGTCAATACAAATAGGTAAAACCGCAGTTTCTGTACAAGATTCAAATGGTAATTTCAGAGATATGACGGATATATTAGCAGATGTAGAAAAAGCTACTAATGGTATGGGAGATGCTCAAAAGAATGCCGCCTTGATGGGAACATTTACTGCCGACTCAATAAAAGCATTAAACATATTATTAAATACAGGTAGCGGAAATGTAAAAGACTTTGAAAAAGCATTGAGAGGTAGTAAAGGGTCAGCTGAGGAAATGGCTAAAACTATGAATGACAACTTAGAAGGTGACTTAAAGAGTATGAACTCAGCTATTGAAGAATGCTATTTGACTATGATGGAAAAGCTAGACCCAGTACTACGTCTAATAGTTCAAGGTATTACAAAACTTGCACAGGGATTTGGAAAAATACCACAACCTATAATGATAGTAATTATGAGTATAGCTGGGATACTTGCAGTATTAGGACCTTTACTTCTAATTATAGGTACTGTAATGACTCAAGCTGAAAAATGTGTTCAAGTTATAAATAGATTTAGAGCATTTAGAGCAGCAGGTGGATTTGCTCGAGTATTTAGTATAGCATTAAATGGAGTACGAGCCGCATGTACGAGAGTAGTTAGTATTATTACAGGTACAGTATTACCTGCATTACAGTCTTTATGGGCAGCATTATTAGCAAATCCAATAGTACTTATAATAGCTGCGATTGTAGCACTTGTTGCAGGATTTACTTATTTATGGAATCATTGTGAAGGATTTAAAGAATTTTGGATAAAACTATGGAAAGATGCTTTGATGGCTATTAAAAGTTTTTCTCCAGCACTAGCAGGAGTTTTTCAAGGTATTGGAAATGTTATATCTGGATTTGTAAATATAATCCAAGCCGTATTAGGTGGTATTGTTGACATCGTTAAGGATATATTCTCTGGTGACTTTGATAAGGTAGGTGAAGACTTTATCAAAATGGGACAAAAAATATCGGATGCAGTTGATAAAATATTTAAAGGATTTGGACAAATAGCAGAAAATGCATTGCAAGGATTACAAGATGCGGTTATTGGTGGACTTCAACATATAATGGACCCACTTATCGACTGGGGATATTCAGTATCAAGTGCATTAGGAGATGCCTTTATAGATGTATATGCAGTATTTAGTG
>ENA-UPWU01000784-UPWU01000784.1-human-gut-metagenome-genome-assembly--contig:-NODE-784-length-14201-cov-6.735061_pt1 | contig 14201 bp, 15 predicted proteins | sample MGYA00250058_ERZ773392 | MGnify/ENA primary metagenome ERZ773392 (study PRJEB29103, sample SAMN06112084) | human gut metagenome | biome: human gut; feature: ankylosing spondylitis patient; material... | reverse complement strand
TTATCTTTCGGTACTCAGTTATTTTTTGGCCCAGTCCACCACATCCTGCTTGGTGATCTTTTCCATGCGTTCCAGTTGGCGGATGTCGTCGGCCCACTCCTTGCCGTAGATGAACGAGTAGACGTAGAACATGGCGCGCTGGTCGTATTTGTCGAACTCGTTCATCAGCTGCATCTTGTAGTTGTTGATCGAAGCCTTGATCAACCCTTCGTCGAACTCTCCGGCGCGAATCTTTGCTGCTTCGGCCAACAGCAGGTCGCGCACTTCGTCCAACGACTGCCCGGCTTTGGGGCTGCCGGCCATGAGGAACGTTCCGTAGTCGGGCTGCGCAGAGGCGTAGGCATAGGCCGAGAGCACCTTCTGCTGCTGGTTCAGGTCGAGGTCAATCAGGCCTGCCTGCCCGTTGTAGAGGACCGAACCTACGATGTCCGCCACGTCGTTCGAGGGGTCCGTTGCGGCCGGCAGCCGCCAGCCCAGCATGACGCGCGCGGCCTCGGGGCCATAGACCTCCTTCACCACGGGCGCGGTGATCGGCTCTTCGGGCTTGAATTCCAGTTTCGGCAGGTCGGGGTTGGGCTGCATGCCGCCGAAGTACTTGTCGATCGTTGCGATCATCTGGTCGGGATCGAAGTCGCCCGAGACGCAGACGGCCATGTTGTTGGGCACGTAGTAGGTCTTGTGGTAGTTCTTGACGTTGGTGCGGTCCATGAGATCGTCCACGCCGCCCATGCGAAGGTGCATGAGGTGGAACAGGAAAATGTGGGTGTTGAGGCTGGACACAAGGGCGAGGTGCTGACGGAACGCGGGCTTGCCTACGGAAAAGGCAAAGTCCGTGCCGCCGTCCACCATCACCGCACAAAGCCCTGGCGTGACGCGGCTAAGGCAGAGTAGGCTTCTTTTAAGGCAAACGCCGACTACCTTTACCAAAAGGCACTGCATGACGATCCTGCATTGGCAGCTTCTAACCCGGTATCCCGCTTTCTGCAGAAACAGCGGATCAAACGGAACTATGCAAAGGAGCTGCGGCAGGCGGAGAAAACCGCAAAGAATACCGCAGCCACGGCGAAAAGTGCGGCGCAGAAAGCAAAGGACGCCTTCAAGGAAACTTTCCTCTACATCAAGCACTATAGCCGGGCGGTGCTGTTGGTGATCGGCATTGGCGCCTGTGTTGCCCTGCTGTTTGGCGGGATATCTTCCTGTTCCATGATGGCAGGCTCCGGTGTGGGCGGTGTATTTACTTCTTCTTATCTCTCCGAGGATGCGGATATGCTGGCTGCGGAGGCGGCCTATTGCGAATTGGAGCAGGAGCTTCAATATGAGCTGGACCACTATGAGGCTCTGCACCCCGGATATGACGAATACCGTTTTGATCTGGACGAGATCGAACATGACCCTTATGTGCTGCTCTCCATTCTCACGGCGTTCCATGAAGGGGTGTTCACCATCGACGCGGTTCAGGCGGAGCTGCAAATGCTCTTTGAAAAGCAGTACATCCTGACGCAGACCGTGGAAGTGGAGGTGCGCTATCGGACGGAGACACGGACAGACAGCGAAGGAAACGACTATGACGTGGAAGTACCATACAACTACTATATTTGCAATGTGAAGCTGGAAAACTTCGACCTTTCCCATGTGCCGGTCTACATCATGGACGAAGAAACGCTTTCCCTGTATGCGGTCTATATGGCAACGCTGGGGAACCGGGAAGATTTGTTCCCAGGCTCCGGCTATGTAGACAAGTACACCAAACCGCCCACCACCTATGATATTCCGCCTTCCGCACTGGAAGATGAAACCTTTGCAGCGCTCATTACCGAGGCGGAGAAGTACATCGGCTATCCCTATGTCTGGGGCGGCAGCAATCCGAACACTTCTTTTGATTGCTCCGGCTTCGTATCCTGGGTGCTGACGCAAAGCGGCGTCTGCAATACGGGCAGGCTGGGAGCCCAGGGGCTCTACAATATTTCCACCCCGGTATCCTCTGCCAACGCAAGACCCGGCGACCTGATCTTTTTCATCGGCACTTACGATACACCGGGCGTTTCCCATGTGGGTATCTATGTGGGCGGTGGAAAAATGCTGCACTGCGGCGACCCCATCCAGTATGCAGATATCAACACAAGCTACTGGCAATCCCACTTTTACGCTTTCGGGCGACCACCCTACAACTAAAAAACGATATGGAGGTAATTTGATTTATGGCAACGACACAGAAGATCCGCAATGACATTGCGAAAACCAAAGAAAAGATCGCGGAGCAGCAGAAACGCCTTCGTGCGCTGGAGGCCCAGCTTGCGGAGGAAGAAAATCTGGAAATCGTCCGCATGGTGAAAGCCGTGAAGATGGACAACAAGGAGCTGACCGCCTTCCTGAAAGCCTATGCCAGCGGTATGATCTCCCTGCCGGAAGGTATGCTGCAGGAGGGCAACACCGAGAATGAGGAAACGGAGGAATACGAGGATGAAGCATAACTTTATGACAAAAATGGTATCGGCTCTTTTGGCGGTGGTGCTCAGCACTGCCGCTTTTTCTGTCACCGCCTTTGCCAGCGGCGGCGAGGAAAGCACGGAGTCCGTGGCTGAACAGGAAACGGCTGGGGATGTCTCTGATCTGCTTTCCGCTCTGGCAGGCAGCCAGGTCACGGTATCCGTCACCGAGGATGGTATCCAGTTCAGTTCCGGCGAAAATGACTCTGAGCAGACCGGCACCGTCACCACGGGCGGCGGCAAGCTGAATGTCCGCACAGGCGCCGGAATGGATTATACCGCCTTCGCCCAGCTTCCCAACGGAACGACCGTGAAGGTGATCGGCACGGACGGCGACTGGCTGAAGGTCATCCTGCCGGAGAAAGTCGGCTATGTATATTCCGGCTACATGACGGTAAGTGACGGCGAGGCTGGTTCCGGGGAAGACTCTTTCTCTCTGGACGCTGAAACGCTGGAAAATCTGCTGGGGATGCTGGGCGGCGGTCTGAATGGCGGTGCCGCCCTGACGCCGGACGGGAACCTTTCGCTGATCGACGATATTGGCAGCCCGACCGCCAGCGGCAAGCAGTTTATTACAGTGGAAACGAAGAACGGCAATGTGTTCTATCTCATTATCGACCGTGACGACGAGGGCGAGGAAACCGTGCATTTTCTGAACCAGGTGGATGAAGCCGATCTCATGGCACTCACGGAGGATGGAGAAAAGGCGGAAACACCTATTGTCTGCACCTGTACGGAGAAGTGCCAGGCCGGAGCGGTCAATACCGCTTGCCCGGTCTGCGTAAAAAATATGAGCGAGTGCGCCGGTACGGAGCCGAAACCCACGGAACCCACCGAGCCGGAAACTATAGAGCCGGAGAAGAAAAGCAGCGCCGGAGCCATTGCCGCGCTTCTGCTGATTTTGGCGGCTGGCGGCGGTACGGCAGCCTATTTTCTGGTGCTGAAACCGAAACAGGGCAAGAAAGTCCCCGCTAATCTGGATGACTTCGATCTGGAGGATGAAGAAGAATATCTAACCGAGGATGAGGAAACGGAGGAAAAGAATGAGTAAACTGATTATCGCAGAAAAACCGAGTGTAGCAAAATCTATTGCGTCGGCCCTGGGTGCTTCATCCAGGGCCAATGGCTTTTATGAGGGCAACGGCCTGATCGTTTCCTGGTGCGTGGGGCACCTGGTATCCCCGCTGGACGCGGGCGGCTATGACGAACGTTTCAAGAAATGGCGCTATGACGATCTTCCTATTCTGCCGGAGCCGTTCCGCTATGTGCTGGCACCCGGCAAAGAGGATGCCTTTGAAAATCTCCGTGCTCTGATGAATCGCTCCGACGTGGATACCATCGTCAATGCCTGTGACGCTGGGCGTGAAGGCGAGCTGATCTTCCGTCTGATGTATGAAATGGCTGGATGCCGCAAGCCAATTCTTCGTCTCTGGATTTCTTCGATGGAGGACAGCGCTATCCGGGAGGGTTTTTCTGATCTGCGCCCCGACGCCGATTATGAAGCCCTGTATCAATCTGCCCTCTGCCGCCAGAAAGCGGATTGGCTGGTAGGGATCAACGCCACACGCCTTTTTTCCGTCCTCTATCACCGCACCTTGAATGTGGGCCGTGTTCAGACGCCCACGCTGGCAATGCTGGCGGAGCGTGACGCAAAGATCACACTGTTCCACAAGGAAAAATATCATCTGCTGCGCCTGACACTGGATGGAGCCGAGGCGGTGTCGGAGAAGTTTACCAATCCGGCGGAGGCGGAACAGGCAGCGGCCATGTGCAAGGGTGCGGTCGTCACCTGTACCTCTGTCACGAAGGAGCAGAAGAAGGAACAGCCGCCGAAGCTCTATGACCTTACCACCTTGCAGCGTGAGGCAAACCGCCAGTTCGGATACACGGCGAAGCAGACCCTCGACTACGCCCAGAGCCTCTACGAAAAGAAGCTGCTGACCTATCCCCGCACGGACAGCCGGTATCTGACCTCCGACATGGCAGAAACGGCTTCCTGCGTGATCCACTTGGCGGCAAAGCTGCCGCCCTTTGATGGCTGCTCCAACTTCTTCCCGCTGGTGGAGGCCATGATCTCCGATAAGGATGTATCCGACCACCACGCTATCATTCCCACAATGGAGATTGAAAAGGCAGATATCAAGGCTCTGCCCCTGGGCGAGCGTAATTTGTTCCTCCTTGTCTGCTGCAAGCTGCTGTGTGCATCGGCGGAGCCGTATGGGTATGAGACGGTCACGGCCACATTTGACTGCTGCGGCCATTCCTTCACCGCAAAGGGCAAGCGCGTCATCTCCGAAGGCTGGCGGGAAATCGACCGCATTTTCCGTGCCTTCTTGAAGGAAAAGCCTGCGGATGGGGACGGCGATACGCTCCCTGACTTCACCGAAGGGCAGACTTTTGACAGTGCGGAGGTTGCTGTTACCGAGCTTTTCACCCAGCCGCCGAAGCCCTACACCGAAGATACCCTTCTGTCCGCTATGGAGAATGCGGGCAAGGACGACATTCCCGACGAGGCGGAGCGAAAGGGACTTGGCACGCCTGCGACCAGGGCGGCCATCATCGAAAAGCTGGTGGCGGCCGGATTTGTGGAACGCAAGGGCAAAAACCTGATCCCGACGAAAGCAGGTATCAACCTTGTCACGGTCTTGCCGGAGCCGCTGACCTCTCCCATGCTGACAGCGGAATGGGAACAGAAATTGACGGAGATCGCAAAGGGCGGCGCTGACCCGGATATCTTCATGGACGGTATCCGCACGATGGTTCAGGAGATCGTATCCACCTATTCCTGCATTTCCGAGGATGGAAAAAAGCTGTTTGCCCCGGAGAAGGAAGTGATCGGTACCTGCCCCCGCTGCGGCCAGCCGATTTATGAGGGCAAGAAGAACTTTGCGTGTTCGGATCGGTCCTGCGGTTTCGTCCTCTGGAAAAATGACCGCTTCTGGACGAGCCGCAAGAAGGAGCTGACAAAGAAGATGGCAACGGACCTTCTGAAAAAGGGTCGTACCAATGTCAAGGGAATGTGGTCTGAAAAGAAACAGACTGCTTATGACGCTGCGGTGATCCTGGATGACACAGGCGGCAAGTATATCAATTTCAAGCTGGAATTTCCGAAAAGAAAGGAAGGTGTCAATGGCAGAAAATAAGACTTTGGAACATTTACCTGAAGTGAGGGTGGCGGTGGCCGCCCTCTCCCCGGAGGACCGGGAACTGTTAGCGGCGGTGCAGGCCTCGCCCTTCAAGCTGACAGCACCGGAGCAGTTCAAGGAGTTTGCGGACAACATCGACTATTTCGTATTTGAGCCCAATATCCACAATCTGAATGATCTGGGGTGGCGGTATCTGACACAGCACATGGATATGCTGCTGCCCCCGGAACTTCTGAAAGCGATCGACCCTGTTCCTTTTGGCAAATACGCCATGCAGGAGGAACAGGGCCATTTTACGGAACACGGATATATTTCTCTCTCCGGCGACGAGTGGAACCATGAATGCTCTGCGGAGCCGGAGAAAAAGCCCTCCATCCGAGAACGGCTGGAACAGGGCAAGAAGAAATGTGCGGAGAAAAACAAGGTGCAGCCCCATAAGGAAAAGTCTGCGCCGGAACTGTAAGGAGGTGCTGATATGCCATATTACGATCACAACAAGGATTATCCCTTTGCCGCCTTTATCACCAATCTTGGCAAGTACAACGAGGGCGAGCTTGTGGGCGAGTGGGTGAAGTTCCCCACCACCGCCGAGGAAATGAAGGAGGTATTCAAGCGTATCGGCATCGGCCAGAGGGATGACTTCAGCCAGCCCTATGAGGAATGGTTCATCACGGACTATGACTGCTATGTGGATGGCCTTTATAGCAAGCTGGGCGAATATGAAAATCTGGACGAGCTGAATTATCTGGCGTCGAAGCTGGATGAAATGAGCGACAGCGAATACGCGCAGTTTCAGGCCGGTATGGAAATGGGCGACCATTGCGGCAGCCTGCAGGAGATCATCAACCTCACCGAGAATCTGGATTGCTATGAGGTTTACCCCGATATCCATGACTATGACGATCTGGGCCGCTATTACATCGAAGAACTGGACGTTATGCAGGTGCCAGAGCATTTGCAGAATTACATCGACTATGAGGCCTACGGCCGGGACGTTGCGTTGGAGGAAAACGGCACCTTCACGGATCAGGGCTATGTGCGTGATACGGGTGACCGTTTCTGCGAGTATTACGATGGTGAGCGCGGCAGCATCCCCGATGAATACCGGGTGATGACCTTCCAGGACGATCTTCCCGAAGAAGAAAAATCCGAGTGGGCTATGGATATTGCCTTTGACATGGACGAGTTTTTCCGTCAGAACGATCCGCAGTATGCGGCGGAGCACCCGGAGACACACGCCGCAAAGGAAGAACTGTATGAAAATCTGATGGCCGGACGCATTTCCGCTCTGGATGAAAAGCTGGCGGCGCTGGGGCAGACGCAGGAGGACTATCTTCCTTCGGAGATTGAAAAATTCAAGGACGCCACGGGCTATGAGGAATTTCTTGATTTTGACCCGGCGGAGGTCAAGGCAGCTTTGGAGGACCCGGCTAAATCCCGTGTGGATGAAATGTTGGCCTTCGCGGAAAGAGCGGAACGGGAGTACGCGGCGGAGGCGGCCGCCTATGCGCAGACCCCCGCTGCTATCGTGGAGCAGGCGCGTGCGGCGCAGGGCGACACCTTCTCCATCTATCAGCTGAAACCGGGAGATAGTACGCGGGACTACCGCTTCGAGCCGCTGGACGCCATCCGCAACAACGGTCTTTCCGTAAAACCGGAGAACTATGAGCTGGTCTATACCGCCCCGCTGACGGCGAAGGACAATCTGGAAAGCATCTATACCCGCTTTAACATCGATCACCCGGCAGACTTCAAGGGGCACTCTCTGTCCGTATCCGATATCGTGGTGCTGCATCAGGACGGGAAAGACACCGCCCATTACTGTGACCGCTTCGGCTTTTCCCAGGTGCCGGAGTTTTTGCAGCCGGAACGGGCGGCCGAAGTCACGATCCCCACGCCGGATCAGATGGCGACGCAGGAACGGATCAGCACGCCCAGAGGCAGCTTCTGTGTGACGGATATGAGCCGGGCACAGATGGAGGCAGCCGGGTATGGGGTTCACCATCAGTCCGAGGACGGAAAATACCTTATCATGGGCAACGGCACGCGGGCCTTCGCCATTCCCGCGCAGCAGCAGCCGGAGCAGGACAATCCCCTCCGTACCGCTGAAATGACGCTGGAGGATGACTACGGCATGATCGACGGTGTTATCAACAACGGCAGACGCGGCGAAGCATTGGAAAAAGCCCAGGAGTACGCAGAACGGACAACGCCGGAGAAGCCTTCCATCCGTGAGCGGTTAGAGGATGCCAAACGGGAGTGTGCTGAGCACAAGCCCCCGGAGGGCAAGAAGCCCGGCCGTGATGTGCCGGAGCATGACTGCCTATGAGCCGAAGCAAGAAGTGGCGGCTGGAATGGGCGTTCTTCCTGGGCGAGAACGGCAGGCGGCAGTATAACCATATCTGTAAAAAATGTGTTCATGGCTGCAAGCAGAGTTTCCGGGCGTGTCTGATCGCTTGTCCGCATTACAGTTCCAAACGGTCTAAAATCTGTGAAGATAGGGGTAGAAAAACCGCAGAATAATTCCCTGCATTCGTATTTTCAAAGGTAGCCTTTATAATTTCTCATGTGTCGGTCTGCTTGCTGGCACACAGAGAAAAAGGCTCGATTTCAAACACTTTCTGTCACACAAAACGGGAGTACAGCTTTTCGGTTCGTCCGATCGGCTGTACTCCCGCTTTTTCTTTTTAATCAAATTATTTGAACAGGGGTACAAACTGTACCTCAGTTAGAGAATGATTTCCATAGTATTTTTTAGGATTGGATAGGAAAGGATGGATAGCCGCCGCAGTAGGCGTTGTGGGAATGTGTGTAAACTGCCAGGATTGTGAGGCTGTGGGAAAGCTGTTTGCAGACTTGTGGGAAAAGGCTTGTCTTTTTCCATCAGGTTGTGAATGGCTTTTCCATCTGCACGAGCGGCAGTTTTCCATATTTCCATGACGCAAAAAAGTCATCCAACAATCAGCCGGTACACTGTCAGCGGCACATACCATATCGCTATGATCAGCCGCCACGCCAGAACAAAGCCACCGATTACGCCACCGAGAATGAAATTCAGCGCGAACAGGGCGATCCCTCCACCCAGGGAGCCACCACCCGGCACGATCCAGAGGCACATCCGATGGAGGCCAAACGGCAGCCCGCAGAGTATCCAGAGCCATACATAGTCAAGCTCTCCGTTCTTCATGCAGGCGGATTTGAAGATACAATACAGAATCAGTGCCACGGTCACGGGCAGTACACTTTTGAAGAAAAATGCTTTGATTGCTTCGCTTCTTGTCATCGGTAAAACCTCCTTCCGCAGTTCCATTATACAGGATGCCGGGAGCTGCGCCCAGCGTCTTTCAAAGAAATTTATTCCAGTTCATGCCGCCGCTGTTGTTCCTGTTCCTTTGCAACGGTCAGCAGCGCATCCACATTCTGCTTAACAGTATCGTATTCCTGAGTTTCGGCTCTTGCGGCTTTATATTCAGCAAGGAGCCGTTCCTTTTCTGCGTTGAGATTGGCAAGCTCCGTTTTCATACTTTCCGTTGTCGGCAGCGGCACAGCCCCCAGCCGTTTCAATTCTCTGGCGGCCGCTTCAAAAAGGATGATCTCGCCCTCATGCCCCCGCAGGAACTTTTCTTTATCATTCGATTTACGGTATTGGTCATAAAGCGGCTTTAGCTGACGGTAAGTTCCGGCGTGCTTCATCACAAGGGCAAGTTCGGCACTTCTGCTTTCTATCCGCTTAATCTCTGCATGAGCGGTATCTCTCCGTGCGGATAATGCGGTCAGCTTGCTTTCCAGTTCTCCATAGCTGCTTATCCCGTGTTCGGTCAGAAAATTCATGGTCTTGGCGGACTGTTTCAGATTGTTCAGCTTCGCCCAATGGGTGAAGCCTGCACTCTGCTGCGCCTTGATGTTGTTCTGAATATCAATGAGCAGGCTGATCTTTCCGTCCTGCCGTTTCGGTTGGCGGGAAGGTCTGGAGCGTCCGGCGATCCGGGCGGCAAGGGCTTCTTCGGTGTAGTCCACCCCCAGCGTTTTCAGACGGGTGAACCGTTCCTGATCTGGTGCTCTGGCAGAGATATACTTGCCTCGCTTGATCTCATAGCCTTCTCTCTGCAGGCGGCGAAGCAGTGCTTCCAAATCGGAACAGGCTGGCAGGAGCCGGTCGATGGCCGCTTTCAGCTTCGCCTTATAGCTGGTGCCGTTCTGCGTGGTCTGATGTTCAATATAGCTCTTGCCCTTGTCCTGTCCGGGGATGATGACGGACAATCCATGTTCTTTGCAGAGGCGGTCGCTGGTGCGGCGGATATAGTGGTAACTCCGCTTGTTTGAATGGTAGTGCTTGTGATCCGCAAAGCTGACCGCATTGAAAATCAGGTGGTTATGAACATGATTTTTGTCTATGTGAGTGGTAAGTACAAACTCGTACTTGCCACCCAGGATTTCTTTTGCAAGCTCCATGCCGATTTCATGGGCCTGTTCCGGCGTGACCTCCCCGGGCTGAAAGGCTTGGATCAGGTGGCGGCCCAGGTTTGTTCCCTTGTCGATGGCATGGTGGCGGGTCCAGGAAAATTCGATATCCGCAGTTTCGGCGGCACAGCCATAGGAAGAAACAAGCAGTTTTCCGTCCGTCTTTTCCGGGTTGCAGATATAGTCAATGGCCGCTTTCAGCGTTGACTTGATAGGATGTGTCTTTGTAACTGCCATATCTCGTCCAGCCTTTCCCGTATCTCTTCCATGTCGGCCTGATACGCAGGACCTCCGGCGTTGATCCGTTTGGCGATCTGGTTGACATTCCGACCGATGGCGGAAAGCTCTTTGGTGAACGCCTTGATATCTGCGGTGTCCGTATAGATGATATACCCGTCAATCGCCATCTTGCGGAGGTAGGCGCCATATCTGCGTGTGGGTAACTGGCTCATTTTTTCGTCTATGAGCCGTTTTTCATCCTCCGTAACATAGAATTTCATTTGGATATTCCGCTTTCGGTTTGCCATGCGCCGCCTCCGTTCTTTATAAGGGTTTGGGACTATCCCAACAAGCAATTTTGAATTTTCGGGCAAGGGACCTGAAAATCTCAAAATTCGCAAGCGGGTACTCGCTTGCTGTGCTTGCTACCGTATCTTATCCCTACTTATAAAGCGTTGTGGAAGCCCCAAAATGCCCGCAAAATAAAAGAAAACAGAGGATGTTCAGACACCCTCCGTTTCTTCATTCGGCTGTTCAATTTTCAATGCCCCGTCAATGGCACCTTCCACGATTGGCAAATACTGTTCCGGGCAGAGTTTCAACTTCTGTCCGACCCGCTGGCGCAGCTCGCTTTCCTCTCGCATGACCTCTGGATTGAAATATCTCTCCATCGGCAGACCGCAGATTTTTACAAGCTGTATGATGACCGGCAGGCTGGGGATCGTGCCCTCGTTTTCAATGTTGGCAAGATACCTGGTATCAATATTCACCTTTTCGGCTAAATCTTTTCGTGCAAGGTTCTTCGCCTTCCGCGCTTCTTTTACATCTGCACCGAAGGTTTCAAAGCCAGGGCAGTCTTTCACTTTTGCCATTCAACATCACCCACATACATTCTATATTTCATAGTCTGTACATGGAATGATGTGATATCCATTATTCCTACACTTTATATTTCATATCTCGGTATTGCTATCATTCGGCTAACCGTATATAATAATGACAAAGGATTTTTTACGGGAGGATAGCAAAATGCTTGAATATATCTCTGCACCAGAAGCTGCAAAAAAGTGGGGCATTTCCGAACGACGGGCTCAAAAGCTGTGCGAAGAAAATCGCATACCTGGCGCTTTTAAGTTCAGCCGTATGTGGCTGATACCAACGGACGCTGAAAAACCAAAAGATATGAGGATAAAAAACAGATAACTCCATACTGGTACAACATGAGTGCTTTATACTTTTTTAAGGAGGTGCTTTCTATGGCTCAGATAATGATTGTTGAAGATAACCAAGGAACAAACAAAGCTATTTGCGAATACTTGAAAACAGCGGGACATACTCTTTTTCCTGCTCTTGATGGCGAAGAGGCTCTGAATATTTTTCGTGATAACAGCATTGATTTAGCAGTGTTAGATATTATGCTACCCAAAATGTCCGGTGTAACGATTTTACATGAGATCAGAAAGATTAGCAACATCCCTGTTGTTATGCTTACGGCCGTTGACGATGAATATACACAGTCCAACAGTTTTGATGAACTAGCAGATGACTACATAACTAAACCGTTTTCTATGCTTATTTTAGGAAAACGAATTACGGCCTTGCTCCGCAGGAGCGAGAATAAATCTACTGTAAGCACAATTCGGCTTGGGAATGTTACCGTAGACTTTGCGGGATATACCGCACATGATGAAAATGGGAAAATTGACATTACCCCGAAAGAGCTCGAAATCCTGAAAGTCTTGATTGAAAATAAAGGCTTGGTGTTGTCCCGCAATCAAATACTGGACGATGTTTGGGGCTATGACTGTGATGTAATAGATAGGACAATAGACGCCTACATACGCAACATTCGGAAAAAACTCCGCTTGGATTGCATTACTACGGTTAAGGGCATTGGCTACAAATTCGAGATGGAGAATCACTATGAAAACAAAGCTATTTTATAAAATATTTGCATTTACATTCGGAATGATGCTTCTAATCACCGTTTTGGCTCATGTACTGATTTTTATGATTGCTCCATCGGAAAATGTCCTTATCACAAGCACAACGGTCACAAACGAAGATGTGCTTGCGTTTTCCGAAGTGGATATGCCGCAGCTCATAACGCAGACAATCCTAAAGTCATTTCCGCTTTCATTTGCCTGTTGCATGGTAATTTCGCTGGTTTTTTCGTTTTTGTTCTCCAAAGGAATAACGGGCCCGATATTGTCTATCTCAACGTCTGTCCATCAAATGTCAAAGTTGGATCGTACCGCCGAGATCTCCGTGATCTCCACAGACGAAATCGGCGGATTAGCTAATGACATCAACAGCTTGTATCAATCGTTGCTTGTGACAATCCGGAATTTGGAGGAAGAAAAAGATAAAGTCCAACTTGTTGAAAAAGAAAAGATTGATTTTCTGCGTACTGCGTCCCATGAATTAAAAACACCTGTTACAGAGTTAAATGCGACATTGGAAAACATGATTCTTAAAATTGGAGAGTACAGCGATTATGAATCATATTTGCCGAGATGCAAAGAAATTACTGAGCAGCTTGCAGAAATGATAAAAGATATTCTCAATGCGTCACGCCTACAAATGCAGATGGAGGATGTTCCTGTAACAACTTTTTCATTAGCAGAATGTGTTAGCGAATTGTGTGAGCCATACCGCCTGATTGCTGAAACGAACGGGCTGCGGTTTCAGATAGAGATTATTGAAGATATGTCAGTGCGTTTGCCAGAAAATCAACTAAAAAAGGCACTGTCGAATATCCTGTCAAACGCCGTGAATTATACAGAAACTGAAAGGCACATAAAAGTTAAGTTGGAAAAATCAGTTTTGTCAATTCAAAACGAGTGCGTTCCGCTGTCACCGGACGAACTGCAACACATATTTGAACCGTTCTATAGGCCGAATAGAGCACGCGATCCGGCAAACGGCGGCAACGGCTTGGGGCTGTATATCGTAAAAACCATTTTAGATAAGCAGGGGCTTCAATACTGTTTCACTTCTATGAAATCAAAAACCGGCATGGAATTTGTAATCTATTTCTAAACAAGGCTCTGCCCTTTCATCGAAGGGCAGAGTTTTTTGCGTTCAACACTGGTACAACATTGCCTTTATATCCTTTCAACATCAACAGGGTATTCTACTGTACGAAAGGAGGAAAAGTGATTGATTTTTAGAAGCATAAAGTTCAAGGAGGTAATACGATGAAACTGAAAATCTTGACTGGCGCACTTGCGCTCCTGCTTACAGGAAGTGTCCTGACGGGCTTTTCTACACAAGCAGCACCATCAAAAGCAGAATCCGATGACCATCTAGCACAGGAAATTTCCGAAGCTGTATTCCGAATGGATGGTGCTACCGCTCAGGTGAGCTATGATGGCGGAAGTACATGGGATACATCTCCCACCGTAGAACTGCCGGATTTCTACAGCTACGAAGAATTTGCTGGATGGATTGAAACTGAAAGCGACAACCTACAGGCGCTTGTAGCCGCAGGGGAACTTACTCAGGAGGAAGCTGCCGCTGCTATTGCTCAGTATCAATCCGCATTGTCTGGGATTGAGGACGGAGTACAGGTTGGCAAGCGAAGTTCTTATGAAGAGGACCAAATTTTCTTTAGTATGCCTAATAATCCGCAGTCCGAGGTTTTTCAGACAGTCTTGTATGACGGTAACAGTTATCGGAACTTTGGCCCGTATAATACAAAAGCTGAACTGTATGCGGCCTTGGAGCAATACACAAACGATCAGACTAAATCTGGAAATATGACAGAAGTAGAGGCAAATTCGATACTAGACAAGTACAGATAAGAACAACTGCCGCACGACGGCAAAAGAAAAAAAGCCGTCGTAGAGCAGACAATTTGACACGCCCATTTGAAACGGCGGCTTTG
>ENA-UPWU01000782-UPWU01000782.1-human-gut-metagenome-genome-assembly--contig:-NODE-782-length-14207-cov-4.266100_pt1 | contig 14207 bp, 14 predicted proteins | sample MGYA00250058_ERZ773392 | MGnify/ENA primary metagenome ERZ773392 (study PRJEB29103, sample SAMN06112084) | human gut metagenome | biome: human gut; feature: ankylosing spondylitis patient; material... | reverse complement strand
GGCAGGAGCGCCGGACTTCAGTGCGTTTGCAGCAGCTCTTGCCGCCTTCTTCCTCTTCTTCTCGGAAGCAGCGTCAGGAGATAAAAGTGGCCTGAGTAAAAGCATTTGCCGGTATTGAACAAGTAGCACAAGCCATTAAGGCACAAAAAAGGTGTCGTTTTACTTTTTGCGGATAAAACAACCGCAGATTACTTTTTTTCATAAATTTGAATTGTTTATTAGATTAAAAAATTAACAGTAATTCCATTTTTGTGGAAATATAAACCTTCTCAAATAATTCTATAGAAAAATATTTATCATAGTCTTGTATTTCTCATAAGCTTCAATTTTTAAAGTTCAAACAGTCTTAGTGCTTTAGTTCTATTAGATAATGATTATTACCAACCATTTTATAAGTCAATGGAGCACTATGTGATATGTAATTTAATATTAGAGCTAACGGTTCGCTATGTACAGTAAAAGTGAAACGATAATATTCTGCTAATTGAGGATCACACTCTATCCTTTGTCCATACCACTTTTCTAATCTATTCAATATCATCTGCAAAGTTTCATTCTTAAAACTCATTCTCTTCCCCTTTCGCCAACCGGAATAAGCATCTGCATCAATATTTGTAAGATTCACTCCCTTTTCTTCACTATAAGTCAACTTTTCATTTGGAGCTAAAGTATATATTTTGCCTTCCAACTTTTTATTATCTGAAATCGCTACTTTCACTTTCCCTGTCAACAAAACAGCTTCTACCTCTTTATCGTTATCGTAACTAAATATTTCAAAAGAGGTTCCCATGACCGTTACATCCATCTTTTTAGTTTTCACAATAAACGGATGAGATTTATCTGGACTCACATTAAAAAACGCTTGTCCAGACAATTTAACCTCTCTATTAGATCCTGAAAATTTTTGAGGATACAGACATGCCCCAGCAAGCCCGTGACGCTGAATTCGCGCCTCACGCCGCCATCGACCTTCGCGACCAGAACAGCATGTTCCTTGCGCTCGAGGAGCTCGGAATCGCCTGCATGCAGGACGCCTGGATCCGCAGCAACGACCCCGGCCACAAGGATGCGGCCGCCGTCCACGAGCAGGCCGAGGAATTCCTCGCCGACATCCTGATGCTTCTTTCGACGGGCGGTGACGAGTCCCGCATCGTGCAGAACGGCTGGGCGGGCGCCGAGCTTGCGAAGCACCTGCGCGCCTCGCTTCGTCAGGAACTTGCCGCCGAGACGGCCGCTCAGGGTCTTGAGGGCGGCACGGACGCCATGTCCGATGAGGTCGTGATCCGTCTTGCGCTCTCCTGCTATCTCAAGGACCTCGAGCTTCTGACGGCGCGCGATGCGCATGAGAAGATGCTCGGCCGCAAGATCGAGCCCAAGGAGTTCATCGACTTCATGATCGGTTGGAGCGGTGTTTTCAGTGGTGCAAAGCCCTCTCTTGAGCTCCCGATGGCATTCATGATCTTCAAGGGTGCGCAAAAACACTGAGGAAAAAATCACGCGCACCATTTGCGCGCAAAACCTTGAAAACGATAGACTGACAGGCAGATCGGCGAGTTTGAGAGCGCCGGGCCCGTCAATATGGCCTGGGATCCGCACCTACCGGATCCTTCAGGCCATTTTTTCGTGTTCCGGAAAGACGCTTGAAGCCGACGAAATCCCCCCAAAGCCAACCCGGAGAAAAACATGGAAACAGGAACGGGAGTCAACGCACTGACAATCGTCTTTGCCGCGCTCTGTATCTTTGCCATTGCTTACCGCTTCTACGGTCTCTTCATCGCGACCAAGGTCCTCAGCCTCAATGAAGCCCGCAAGACGCCTGCCGTCAAGTACAGCGACGGGCAGGACTATGTCCCGACCAACAAGTACGTGCTCTTTGGCCACCATTTCGCAGCCATTGCGGCAGCCGGCCCGCTTCTCGGCCCAGTTCTCGCAGCGCAGTTCGGCTACATGCCGGGCCTGCTCTGGATTCTGATCGGCTGCGTGCTCGCAGGCGGCGTGCACGACATGGTCGTGCTCTTCTGCTCCGTGCGCCACCGCGGCCGCTCGCTCGCCTACATCGCGACGCAGGAGATCGACAGGACGACGGGCTTCGTCGCCTCGTGGGCCGTCCTCGCGATTCTGATCCTGACGCTCGCGGGTCTCTCGATCGCCGTGGTCAACGCCATGCACAACTCGCTCTGGTCGACCTACACGGTCGCCGCGACGATTCCCATCGCCATTCTGATGGGCCTCTACATGCAGATCTGGCGCAAGGGCGACGTGGTCGGCGCGACGGTCATCGGCGTCGTGCTCCTCTTCCTCTGCATCCTTTCCGGTCCGTGGGTCGCCGCCCATCCCGAATACTTCGGCTGGCTCGACATCGACCGCAAGGCGATGAGCATCCTCATCCCGATCTACGGCTTCTTCGCCTCCGTTCTTCCCGTGTGGCTCCTGCTGCTGCCGCGCGACTACCTCTCCACCTTCCTCAAGATCGGCACGATCGGCGCCCTCGCCATCGGCATCGCCTTCGTGATGCCGAACTTCCAGATGCCGGCCTTCACGGACTTCATCCACGGCGGCGGCCCGATCGTGGGCGGTCCCGTCATTCCGTTCATCTTCATCACGATCGCCTGCGGCGCGCTCTCGGGCTTCCACGCCACGATCGGCACGGGTACGACCCCGAAGATGGTCGGCAACGAACGCGACGTGCTCTTCGTGGGCTACGGCGCCATGCTGATGGAAGGCTTCGTGGCCATCATGGCCCTTGTCGCCGCCTGCGTGCTGGTGCCCGCCGACTACTTCGCCATCAATGCGCCCGCGGAGAAGTTCCAGGCGCTCGGCATGGCCGTGCAGGAGCTTCCGCGCCTTGAAGCCGAGGTTCAGGAAAGTCTGATGGCCCGTCCGGGCGGCAGCGTCTCGCTCGCCGTCGGCATGGCCCACATCTTCTCCAAGATCCCGTTCATGGAACACCTGATGGCCTACTGGTACCACTTCGCCATCATGTTCGAAGCCGTCTTCATTCTGACGGCCGTGGACGCCGGCACCCGCGTCGGCCGCTTCTTCCTTCAGGAAATGATCGGCAAGGTCATCCCGAAGTTTGCGGACAAGTAATGGGTTCCGGGTGTGATCATCACCTCGGTGCTCTTCACGGGCTCCTGGGGATATCTCGTTTACTCGGGCGACATCGGCTCCATCTGGCCGCTCTTCGGCATCTGCAACCAGCTGCTCGCCAGCGTGACGCTTCTGATCGGCACCACCGTGATCCTGCGCATGAACAAGGCGAAGTACGCCTGGATCACGGGCGTGCCCGGCCTCTTCATGACCGTCATCACGTTTTGGGCGGGCATCTGGCTCATCGTCAACCAGTACCTGCCAGGCGGCAAGATCCTGCTTGCCACGCTCTCCGTGATCGTCATGCTCCTCATGCTCTTCGTGATCTACGGCACGCTGCGCCGCTGGTTCGCGCTCCTTGCGATCCACACGACGACGAAGGACGAGTACGGCGAAGACGTGAAGGTCGTGGTTCAGGAATAATCCTCCAGACTTCCGCTTCGTGAAGCATGCAGGCCCGCCGGTCGAAGGACTGGCGGGCCTGCTTTTGGAGAGTCCGATTTTCGGTAAACTGTGGTCACCTATCATTCGGGTCCCGCCATTCCGGAGGGACCTTCCAGCATTCGGGAGACAGCACCGTGCCGAGCAATCAGTACGAGACCCTGATGCGCCACGTATACGAACACGGCACGCACAAGTCCGACCGCACAGGCACCGGCACGCGATCCGTCTTCGGCTACCAGATGCGCTTCAATCTGGCGGAAGGCTTTCCGCTTGTCACGACGAAGAAGCTTCACCTTCGCTCGATCATTCACGAACTGCTCTGGTTCCTTCAGGGCAGCTCCAACATCAAGTACTTGCACGACAACGGCGTGACGATCTGGGACGAGTGGGCCGACGAGAACGGCGACCTCGGCCCCGTCTACGGCGTCCAGTGGCGCAGCTGGCCCGCACCCGACGGCAGCCACGTCGACCAGATCGAGAACCTGATGCAGCAGCTCAGGACCAATCCCGACAGCCGCCGCATGATCGTGTGCGCCTGGAATCCGGGCCTCGTGGACCAGATGGCGCTTCCGCCCTGCCACTGCCTTTTCCAGTTCTACGTGGCCGACGGCAGGCTCTCCTGCCAGCTCTACCAGCGCTCCTGCGACATCTTCCTCGGCGTGCCCTTCAACATCGCGAGCTACGCGCTGCTCACGCACATGGTGGCGCAGCAGGCGGGCCTCGAGGTCGGAGACTTCGTCTGGACGGGCGGCGACTGCCACCTCTATGACAATCACATGGAGCAGACCGAGCTTCAGCTCTCCCGCAAGCCGCGTCCCTATCCGCAGCTCGTGATCAGGCGCAAGCCCGACTCCATCTTCGACTACAGGTTCGAGGACTTCGAAATCATCGGCTACGATCCGTGGCCCCACATCAAGGCGCCCGTCGCCGTCTGAGGAGAGACTCATGAAGATCGCACTCATCGTCGCAGCCGCACGCAACGGCGTCATCGGCGGCGGCAACAAGATGCTCTGGCGCGTGCCCGAGGACTTCGCCCACTTCAAGCGCACCACGATGGGCCACCCCATCGTCCCAACGCCCCAATGGGGTAACAGAGCAATACGGTAAGGCTGTAGAAAATAAATTTGATTATGGTATTGCAGCCGGCGCCGGACTGGAATTAAGCACAGGTATCGGACACTTCTTGTTGGAAGGGCGTTATTACATGGGGTTGGGAGACTTTTATAAGAGTACAAAAAAAGATTATTTCGGTCGGTCTGCCCACTCCTATATAGGCGTAAGGGCAACTTATTTATTCGATATAACCAAATAAGGCAGGCACATCCGAAGAAGATATTGCCTTTCGGTCAAAGGTCGCATGACACGTATATATGTGTAGGGCTACACATATATACGTGTTGCTTTATACATACGTATGTGTAGCCTCATGCGTATATACGTAAAGACCGATACATACGTATGTGTGTCCCGGTCATTTTCTTTTTAACTATTATTACGATTTCATTTGAAACTAAAAGTTAATTATTACCGTCTAATCCGATAAACAGTATTAATTGGTCTCCGACCAAGAAGACACGAAAAAAACTACATCATGAAAAAAATTGGTATTTTAATGACCGTATGCTTGTTGGCAGGTATATGCCATGCACAACAAATACGCATATCCGGTAAAGTATTGGAAGCAAGCACTAAGCAAGCGGCGATAGCAGCCAATGTGGTCCTGCAAACCAATGATTCGACTTTTGTCAACGGTGCCGCAACCGACAACAAAGGAATTTTCCGAATAGAAAAAGTGGCGGAAGGAAGTTATAAATTGGTCATCTCTGCCATCGGTTTTAAGAAAAGCGTCATTGACCTGCAAGGACTTTCCCAATCTGTCGATTTGGGTACGCTGGAACTGGAAGAAGCCTCCCAACAACTGGAAGAAGTGACGGTTTCCGCAACCAATGTGGTCAGTAAGTTCGACCGAAAATTAGTGTTTCCCAACAAGCAACAAATCACTGCTTCAAATAGCGGTGTCGATTTGTTACGCAATCTGATGCTTCCACGACTGAATGTAAATCCTCTGGATGGCAGCGTTTCCCTGAATGACGGAAGTTCTGTACAACTGTGTATCAACGGACGCAAAGTGGGGAAAGAAGAAATTCAGGCACTTATCCCATCGGATATCCTCCGAATAGAATATCTGGAAGACCCCGGACTGCGCTACGGAGATGCAGGAGCGGTGGTAAACTACATTGTCCGCCGTTATGAACTTGGAGGTTCTGTCAGCACCTCGGCTCAGCAGTCGCCCTATGTGATGTGGGGAAACTATAATGTGTCGGGAAAAGTGAACTACAAGAAATCCGAATTCGGAATATGGTATGGCGCATATTCACATAAATTCGAGAATGCATGGCGCACCAATGAAGAAACGTTTGCAAAGGAAGACGGTACTTTTCTGCACCGGACGGAAGAAGGCATTCCTGATGTTACTTCGGAATACGCACAATGGGGCGGTATCAGTTATAACTTGCAGGAAGCGGATAATTATATGTTGAACGCCTCCATCGGATTTTGGAATGAAAACAAACCACGGACCGGTTTCCACAGCACACTGTATACCCGTGAATATCCCGAACTTGCCACAGAAAGACTTGACTTTGCTCACAACCGTAACAGTCGTCCCTGGTTTGACATCTATTTTCAGAAGGAACTAAAGAAGAAGCAGTTTCTGGCATTGAACATTGTAGGAACATATATCGGGAGTCATAACCGCCAAAACTATCAGGAAATTCTCGATAATGAGTTTGTTGCCGATTACTTCTCAGGTGTGCAGGGTGACAAATACTCCATCATCGCGGAAGGAATCTATGAAAAGACATTCAAGAAAAGCCGTTTCAGTTCGGGTATCAAACACACCCAGGCATATTCGGACAATGAGTATAGCGGAACACTGAACTATAACACACAGATGAAACAAGCCGACACGTATGCCTATGCGCAATATAACGGAAAATGGAAAAAGATGAATTATACGCTGGGGGTAGGTGTCACCCGTTCCTGGTACCAACAAATCGGACAAGAAGATTATGAAACTTACCAATTCAATCCACGTTTCAGCCTGAGTTATACATTTAATGAAGAATTTTATGCCCGCATGAATGGCAGTTTAAACAGTAATGAGCCTTCACTATCTCAGTTAAGTGCTGTAGACCAATTGATAGACTCATTGCAAATCAGACGTGGAAACCCTGATTTGAAACCATATAACAACTACCGGTTGAACCTGACATTGGGGTATAACAAGAAGAAAGTGCAGATAAATTGGTATACCAACTATCGCAATGCGCCCGATGTCATCATGGAGCAAACTTATCGTGAGAACGGGAAATTCATACGCAGCTATGCCAACCACCATCGCTTCCAGTCTTTGGAAAATGAGTTATCTGTCCGCGTGGGAATGCTTTGGGATGTACTGCAATTAAGAGGGAGTACGGGGCTGAGCCGTTATTGGAGTCACGGAACGGATTATAATCACACCTATACAAACTGGTATTACGAATTGGAGGCAACCGCCATGTATAAACGATTTATGGGATACTTCATGATACAGAGCAACCGCAACAGTTTCTTTGGCGAAAGCTTGAGCAGTGGCGAGAACTTGCATGTCCTTATGTTGCAATATCGCTTGGGCAAAGTCAATTTGGGAGCAGGAATCATCAATCCTTTCTCTGATAACTATAAGCGCGAACAGGAAAACAGGAATCGCTACGCCGGCTCCAAGGGAGCATGGCATGTGAAGGAGTCGGCTCACATGGCTTTCCTGACCTTTGCCTACAACTTCAGTTTCGGCCGCCAATATCAAAGCAAGAACAAGAAGATTAACAATAGCGACACAGACGCCGGTGTATTATAAAAAATATGCTTTATTGTTATAAGGGGTTGTGTCAAAACTAAACCGGCCTATCCCATCGTCAGCTGTAGGGGCAGGGTTTGCCTGCCCGAAGACACAAAGCAAACTGTTTTCGGGCGAGCGGACCTCGCCCCTACGAACCAAAAGACAGCATTATCCACGTTTTTTTGACACAACCCCTTATAATATTCTTCAGCCAAATGAAGGAATTGTTATCTTAAACGATCATAAGCTTTCACCAACACTTCATCTTTACCGATAGCACGAATAGCCAGCCAATTTAAAATAATAGCGACAAAAGGCAAGCATAAAGTCCACGAAGCAGAGAATGTCATGCTATCATCCTTCAACATAAAGATAAAAGTAATCAGTGTAGCATAATAACCTACCAGTAAGATAGTGCTGAAAATAGTCATACGAATCTGCAACATACGTTTCTTAAACATAAATATCGTAGTAAAAGAAAGCAATGCCGCTACTACCAGAATGACAAACATAGCCCAAGGAGCATAGTCCTTTACGCCGTCGGCAGAGACAATACACAGATTAGTAAACTTTGAGACACTGTAATCCTCAGCAATATAGGCTCCTACAGGAGTGCACATACAAACGATGAGCAGAATGGTAACTACCAATAAATAAACGGATTGAATGCGTTGTATCATAATAATAATCTTTTAATAACGGTTATACAAAAAAGAAGGCCGCTTCAGTGAAACGGCCTTTAGGGAAAGAACCTTTTATTGTAATTTCTCTTTTTCTTTGGCTGGGTTACGATAATAAACCTTACCTTCTTCGTATTCCTGGGCAGCAATCAAAGTCGGCTTCGGGAGCTTTTCGTAATAACGAGAGATTTCGATTTGCTCTCTGTTTTCAAAGACTTCTTCCAGGTTATCGTTGTATGAAGCGAACTCCTGTAACTTCTTTGAAAGGTCATTCTTCATCTCAACAGCAATCTGGTTGGCACGTTTACCAATGATAGCAACGGTTTCATATACATTGCCCGTATCCTCACACAGTTCCACCATGTTGCGGGTAATGGTATTCGACGGAGCGTTTGTCTTCTTGTAATCCATAATTTCTTATTTAGTTTTTTATTCGTTAATTTCCTTCACGTATTTCTTGGCATCCTTATAAATGTTTTCCACCTCTTTAATATATTTACTTTCGGGGAATTCGTTCTTAAAGGCATAGTATTCATCAATGGCATCACGCATACGCTCTTCTTTCTTTTCTTCCACACTTTCCTTGGCCATATCATACTTGGCGCGCAAAAGCAGGATAGAAATATCTTCGCGCAACTTGGTATAAGGATAGTCCTTTAAAGCATTCTGAGCCGTAACGATACATGCCAGATAGTTATTTCCGGTAGTGCTATATGAACTGTTTCCCGTATAAGAACCCAAATCATAATATAATCGGGCTGCCATATAATCTTTCATCACCAACTTATCCTGCAAATCGAATATCATTTGCTGTGCTTCCTGATGACGGTTACTGGCAGGGAAATACTCCATAAACATCTGCAACTCCTGAATGGCCTTATAAGTACTGCTTTGATCCAAACGGGGTTCCGGTGTATCCAAGAATAATGCTTTTCCCGAATAAAAACGTGCCTGTTCGGTATAAGTTCCACGAGGATATGTATTATAGTATGTGGAGAAATAGTGCGACGCCGTTATAAAGTCACCCTGGTTATAATATGTCATTCCTAACATATAAAGGGATTCTTCAGCTTTATCGGTTCCTTTCAAAATAGTTATCAACTCTTCCAGAATTGCCGCAGCTTTTGTGTTCTGCCCCTTGCCAAAGTAACTTTTGGCTGCTTCGTACTTATATTCGTAGTCCGTGCTTTTTAGAACTTTGTTGTACTCTCCGCATGATGTTAATACACTGCCGGAGACAAGAGCTATAATGATATATTTTTTCATCTTATTTAAATAATTGCGCAAATTTACGCCTTTCCACCGAAAAATACAACAGTTATATGTTTTTTAATACTAAAAAGTCGACCAATCTTGTTTTTTTCAGGATGTATACGTGTTATAAGAGAAAATAACTGTAATTTTACAGCTTAGTCTTTATAAACATGGAATTATGAATTTTGAACTGATTTCTGATTATCAACCGACCGGCGACCAACCTGAAGCTATCGCCCAGCTGACAGAAGGCATATTAAAAGGAGTGCCTGCCCAGACACTTTTGGGTGTAACAGGTTCCGGCAAGACGTTTACCATTGCCAATGTCATCAAAAACATCAATAAACCCACACTGATATTAAGCCATAACAAAACGCTTGCAGCACAGTTATATGGAGAGTTCAAGAACTTTTTTCCTAATAATGCAGTCGAGTATTACGTGTCTTATTATGATTACTACCAGCCGGAGGCCTATCTCCCATCCAGCGATACCTATATAGAGAAAGACTTGCAAATCAACGAGGAGATTGACAAACTCAGGCTGGCAGCCACTTCCGCTTTGCTTTCCGGCCGTAAGGACGTGGTGGTCATTTCTTCCGTATCGTGTATTTATGGTATGGGAAACCCTTCTGATTTCTATAATAATGTCATTGAAATCAAAAAGGGTAAATTACTGGACCGCAATGTGTTTCTACGCCGTTTGGTAGACAGTCTGTATGTCCGCAATGATTTGGAGCTGAATCGTGGCAATTTCCGTGTCAAAGGAGATACGGTAGATATTTATCTGGCATACAGCGACAACCTGCTCCGCGTGATGTTTTGGGATGATGAGATTGACAGTATTGAAGAAGTGGACCCTGTTTCCGGCATACGTCTCGCTTCTTTTGATGAATACAAGATTTATCCCGCCAATCTCTTTATGACCACCAAAGAAAGCCAGTTGCAGGCAATCTATCAAATAGAGGATGATTTGGCAAAAGAAGTGGCTAAATTTGAAGAAGAAGGCAAGCATTATGAGGCGAAACGCCTTTATGAACGTGTCACTTACGATATGGAAATGATACGGGAGTTAGGTCATTGCTCGGGCATAGAGAATTATTCGCGCTATTTTGACGGTCGTGTAGCCGGTACGCGTCCTTATTGCCTGCTGGATTTCTTTCCCGATGATTTTCTGATTGTCATTGATGAAAGCCATGTCAGTGTGCCTCAGATTCGTGCCATGTATGGCGGTGACCGCGCACGTAAAACCAACCTGGTGGAATATGGTTTCCGGATGGAATCTGCATTTGATAATCGCCCGCTAAAGTTCGAAGAGTTTCAAGAATTGGCAAAACAAGTTGTTTATGTCAGTGCCACTCCCGCCGATTACGAATTGATACAAAGTGAAGGGATTGTGGTGGAGCAAGTGATCCGCCCGACGGGATTGCTTGACCCTGTCATCGAAGTACGCCCCAGCATGAACCAAATCGACGACCTGATGGAGGAGATTCAGCAGCGTATCGAAAAAGAAGAGCGCGTATTAGTCACTACACTGACCAAACGTATGGCAGAAGAGCTAACCGATTATTTATTGCGTCACGACATTAGATGTAATTATATCCATAGTGATGTAGATACGTTGGAGCGGGTGAAAATTATGGATGAATTACGTCAGGGAACATATAGCGTATTAATAGGCGTAAACCTGCTTCGCGAAGGTCTTGACTTGCCGGAAGTGTCTTTGGTAGCTATATTGGATGCCGATAAAGAAGGCTTCCTTCGTTCTCACCGCTCATTGACACAGACGGCCGGACGCGCTGCCCGTAACATCAACGGAAAAGTCATCATGTATGCCGACCGCATTACCGAAAGCATGCAAAAGACCATTGATGAAACCAACCGCCGCCGCGAAAAACAATTGGCTTACAATGAGGAGCACGGTATTACTCCGAAACAGATTAAACGTGCACGCAATGCAGCTCTTCTGGGCACAGGAAATACCAATGCCGATGATGAAGTAAAAGTTCCGAAAGCATACGTTGAGCCATCCAACAGCAGTATTGCCGCCGATCCGGTTGTCCAATACATGTCTAAGCCTCAAATGGAAAAGGCTATCGAACGTACACGAAAATTAATGCAGGAAGCTGCCAGGAAACTGGAATTTATCGAAGCTGCCCAATATAGAGATGAGCTGCTGAAAATGGAAGAAATGATGAAGGAACGTTGGTGAGATTAGAATCTCACCATCAGTTCCATTACGAATTTGTCTTGCTCCGATTCTTTAGCCAGAGATAAGTCATCATAAAAATATTTCTCGTAATTGATACGCAAATCTGCCTGAAAAGCTTTTCCGAAACTCAGCGTCACGCCACCGGTCAGACGTTGACGGGAATAGTCCGTGATATAAAGTTGTCCTTCTTCATTGGCAACACCGTTACTATGATCGCCCATACTGTCATATCGTCCCAAGAAAGATATTTTCTTAAACAGCCCTTTCTTGATAGGCAAATCATAATTTACAAAGCCATTAAAAGCGTGCACATCTTTAAAAGCATCGTGAGCATATGTTTTATATAAGTATTCCACCTCAAAATGCCAATTGGAAAATTCATAATACGTACCGATGTCATACATATAGATACTATTTTTATCCGGGTGTACTTTTTGCGTGCTTAAAGTAAGGTTATAACCTTTCCAAGGCATTAATTGCAGCTTGGCTGAATAGTTCAGGGTGCTATGCCATTCTTTTTGTTGAGTCAGTCCCGAGCCATTGAATAGTCCGGCTTCCAACTTCATCGGCAAATTACCATCTAAAGCAAGAGCTCCGGTAGCACCCACATCACGCACATTCCCCACCTGCTTGGCTATGAAGGAGCGATTGGCAAAATATTGCTGATGAGGAGAGCGATGCGCATCAATAGTAAACGGAACACGCATCTGTCCCATTGTCAAATTCCATGTATCATTAGGAACGAAGCGGGCATACGCATCCAGCATCTTGATGCTTCCTTCATCCGATAAATCTATTTCTGCCTTATATGCAATAACCGGCAGTACCTTTCCGTCCAAACTGACACGGGCGTTTCTTACCTGAAAGCGTTGCATGCCTGTAGTAGTCTGAAGCTCGTATTTACTACGTATAGTCCCGTGAACCTTAGGAAGATATTCCTTGGGAATAGTTAGTTGCGCACCTGCGGTTGCTATGCTTAAAGCTGTAAAGACAGCGGCTGCGAGTGTTCTTCTCATCTTTATTATTAATGTGACTTTTTATTTTCGACTGCAAAGATAGAGAACCGATATATCTGCGATGTGTCATTCATGTTACAAACATGTTTCAATCAAAGCCTCCCGGAAACACCATTGAACCAACAATAATGCCAAAAGGGTTATTCGATAATTCGGGCTGTTTCAACTTTCTCCAAGCGAGCACGCAATTTCCCCATCATAGACCGGCGGATACGGAGCTTCATCAGGCAATCCATATCGTATGACTGTTCCAAGATTTCCGGTTCTTCTTCTTTTACGATACGCATGACGTCATTCATAAAAGGATATTCAAAAGCAACGGCAATCTCATCGTCCACCGTTTTTTCTATTATTGTGGCATTGGCTATCGCTTCTGCTGCCGCAGCTTTATAGGCGACGATTAATCCGCTTGTTCCCAGTTTGATGCCACCGAAGTATCTCACGACAACAATAAGAATATCAGTCAGCCCGTTAGAATTTATTTGTCCCAAAATAGGTTTTCCGGCAGTACCGGACGGTTCTCCGTTATCATTGGCACGAAAGTCTTTTCTTTCATGTCCAAGCATATAAGCATAGCACACATGACGCGCATCATAGTATTTTTTTTGATAAATATCAAGATGCTGTTTTATCTCTTCAACGGTATGTACAGGAATGGCAATAGCTATAAATTTACTTCTCTTCTCTGTATAAATACCTTCGGCTACACCGATTATCGTTTTATATGTATCTTCTTGTATCATCATCAAAGGAAATCATTATTATTGGAAAAATATAAAAACTACAACACATATCGGGCTATCCATGCACAAGCTTCCGCATCTGCCAATGCGTGATGGTGATTCTTCAAATCAAACCCGAAGAACTCGGCCACCGTATGTAGCTGATGATTCCGTAACCCTTTTAATTTGCGTGATGCCTGATAAGTGCAATAAAACTCATAATCAGGATAATCCATACAATAGGTTCTGAATACTGCTTTCAGGCAGGCTTCATCAAACGCCTTGTTATGCGCAACCAACGGAAGTCCTGTGATTTTGGGTTCTACTTGTTTCCATACTTCGGAAAAAACAGGAGCATTGGCCGTATCTTCCCGAGTCAGCCCGTGTACACATGTGTTCCAATACAAATAATAGTCCGGTTCGGGATGAATAAGACTATAAAACTTATCTACAATCTCACCATCCTTTACTATCACAACACCCACACTGCACACACTGGTGCGCTCATTATTTGCCGTTTCAAAGTCTATTGCCGCAAAATTATCCATTGATTCTTTCTCTGATTTTTCCCCATGCATAGGTATCGAACAGACAACTGTTGCGCATGGTGTGGTACATCACTTTAAAGCAGGACATCGGGACGGCAGAATGCGAAAGTTCAGCCTTTTCGCCAAAAGCCTCTCTATAACCAGCTATAATTTTATTAATATTCATCGTATTCTTCTGTTTTTATCCGTTATCACCAATTTATAGAATATACTCAAAGTACAGAATTACTACCCTCCTTTTATTTTAGTTCTTTACCGGCCTTCTCCATGCATTAAGGAATAATTGCCAAGTTTTTCGGATAAATCGCCATTTCTTTTTTCTTGCATAAAACGGACCTTTGTATATAGTTAAACAACAAAAAGA
>ENA-UPWU01000781-UPWU01000781.1-human-gut-metagenome-genome-assembly--contig:-NODE-781-length-14211-cov-5.287392_pt1 | contig 14211 bp, 11 predicted proteins | sample MGYA00250058_ERZ773392 | MGnify/ENA primary metagenome ERZ773392 (study PRJEB29103, sample SAMN06112084) | human gut metagenome | biome: human gut; feature: ankylosing spondylitis patient; material... | reverse complement strand
ATTATAATGCATCGTCCATAACCTCCTTTTCGTCCGGCATATATTCCGGATTTAATGACATCGCCCCGGTCGCTGAGGCTAGCACCGCTGATTATATCGAAACTTCTGACATGGTGGACGCGATAAACGCATTGGGTTCGAAATACGAGAATATCGCGCTCCAGTTGATTTTCAAAGGAATCGAATTCGAGGTACAGTACTATTCCGCGTTTGACCAGCCTTTAGGGAGCTGTTACACCATCAGCGACGAGAACCGCAGAAACCTTGACGCAACTTATTGTTTCGTGCATTACGTGCCTGATGTTGCCGTTTCCATGCTCAATGTATCTTCCGGTGAAGAGGCGTGGGATTTCATAAACCGCATGGTTCGCAATTTTGATGAATTCAATCAGGATCGGGCAAAACTTCTGCGGTTCGCTGAATTTGAGGTCCTTGACCGCTGTGGAAAATCCGTCGGCAGCTTTTCTTCAGGGCATTGCGACGAATATGAATATAACAAGGCGTTCAAGTATGTGAAATCAGGCGAGAGCAGCGATACTCTGTGGCTGGTTTCCGATGGAAGCGGCGCATATCCGATGTTCAGCGCTTCCGGTGATAAGCTTGAGGAAACTGTAAATGAGTTCCTCGCGCAGCACACGGACGTCCAGAAGGTAACCCTCAGGATGTGCCCTGAGATGTATGTCACCAGTTCAAGCTGCTTCGACGGCGACGTGTTGGCTGATTTGTCGCAGTTCAAGCAGTATAATGTGACGGAGCTTCCGGCAAAAGCGGCTGATCTATCCAGTGTGCTGGATCTCCAGGAGCACTATGGGTTTGATTTCGAAAACTGGAAGCTTTTCGAGGGCGTTTCCACTGGAGAAAACGGAGGCTGCAGGCTCAGCGAACTAGCTAACGACAAGGACGGTTTCGGCATTGATTCCATATCTGGGATCGCCGCCGGAAGCGTACTTGTGGCGTATATCCCGCAGGAGGAGCTTCCCGATGATATTGTTTCGCAGGTGGAGATAACCGTTGCTGAACCGGAAATCGGCGTAAAGTTCGCGGATACGGCGGATATTCCCTCCGGCGCAGATTACGCAGTGGATAAAGTATCGTGGTACCGCGGTGAAACCCTCGATACCTCCGGCGAGTTCGCTGACGGCGAGCAGTACACGGTATCCGTAACCCTCAGCCCGGAGAAATACTTTGCGTTCGACGGAACGACCACAGCAAAGGTGAACGGTCATAATGCGGTTATCAGGGACTTTACAGCCAACGAGCTTGTGGTTGAGTATACGTTTGATAAGCTTCCGGAGGATATCTGGGGTTTCGTTGACGGCGAGCTTGCCGGGGAGCACCCGGTTATCAGCGTGCCCGACGGCGAGATTATTCCCGGCGAGGTTATGCAGAAGATAAAGGACAGCGGCAGGGAGGTCGAGCTGAATTACGGTGATTATAGCTGGATAATAACCGGCTTTGACGCGGATTACACGGCGAAGCCGATCGACCTGAGAATAATGAGGGTCGCTGAAAGCAACTGGGCGGAAGCGGTAAAGAACGTCTCCGGACATCTGTACAAAATGCAGATATCCATTCAGCACAGCGGAGATTTCGGATTCACGGCGCTGCTGAAGCTGAACCTCAGCGATGGCAAGCCGGCTAACCCGGGGACGTATTACGCAAATCTGTATCAGCTTTCCGGAGATCAGCTCAAATGGAGCGTATACTCCGACCTTGCCGAGGAAAGCGGTAAGTATATCGCGAAGCTTGAATTTACGCACGCGTCAGACTGGCTTGTCACCATTGACAGCGAGATAAATCCGGGAAGCGGTAATGACGACGGCGGCTCCACCGGAGGCTCCGGCAACAGGGTGAACGGAATTAAGAAGGCGAGAACACTGAAATCCGAGGGCTGGGATAATATCGTAAAGGAGATAAAGTCCACCGGGGAAGGCTCGGTTATCGAGATAACCCTCAACGATGAGACCACCATGCCTGAGGACGCGCTCCAGGCAGCGATCGACAGAAAGATGAAGCTGATAATGGACGCAGGCTTCGGCAGAATATGGGAAATAGACGGCGCGAAGGCGGTACCCGGGAAGTACATCGACCTCAGCATTTCCGGCGTTGACGTCGGTATCCCGGAGGCTTCATATACAGGTATCCTCTGTTCTGACAGCAGGCAGCTCAGAATAAATGCGCGTCTGCTGAATTTTACGGCTCAGCTCACGGCGTTCATCGGCAAGGACAATATCGGTCAGAATGCGGCGCTCTACAGCTACAACGACGAGACCGGGAAGCTCGTGTTCCAGGATATCTCGGCGGTTGACAGGGACGGAAACGTTATATTCAATATCAAGTGCGGCGGACGCTATTTCATCGCGCTCGGAAGCGAGGTGGCGCCTCCTGCGTATCTCTGCGGCGACGTTAACGGCGACGGAGTTGTAAACGCCCACGACGCCGCGGCTATCCTCAAGTACGCGACCTACGGCTACCCGCTCGACAAGCGCTGCGGCGATACCAACGCGGACGGCGCGGTAGACGCTCACGACGCTCTGCCGATACTTAACTATGTAGTCGGCAATGTGAAGTCGCTCCCTGCTGTAGGATTCAGGCAGTGAACCACAATTAAACTGAAACTCTCCCGCGGTTCTCCGAGGGAGAGTTTTTTTGTGTCCGGAACAAGCGGGTGCTCAGATGGTGTCCATAAGCGCACCCAGCATTCGGAATACCTTCGCGGTGCTGCGTCGCTTCATGGAGTGCCTGCTGAGGGAATTCACCGCTATGAACGCCAGACCTCCGGCTATCAGACCGGCGGCGCTGCTCTTGATATATGCTTCCGTCTTTTTTGACATGATGATCAGCTCCTTTTTGAAAGTTTACATCGATATTTTCTGCAATTTCAGAAAAAACATACCCGAAGCCATGCCGGAAATTGATTCCTCTGATACCTGGAATGCCCGGAAATATGTGCTTCAATTGAGAAAAATCACGTTTTTGAGCTGATTTTTTGTGCTTTTTGTAATGTTTGCATAGTTGAACTCATGGTTTCAACTACAGTATTCGTCAATATGCCAAAATGCAATTTCTAGCACAAAAACTTGCAAAAATCGCTTGACAAAAATTCTTGTTTGGTGTATAATCAGACCATAGCAAAGGGGCTATGACAGACAGACTTCAATGGCGAAGCCTGCCGGTCATAGCCCCGATTTGTTAGCATATCAAGTCAATACGGGCTGCCGCCTCCGGTTATGCGGGACGGGCGGACAGCTTCAAAAACAGAAAGGGGACGGTTCTTAAATGAACACACTATTGACTTTATTGTCCGAGGCGGGAACGCTATTCACCCCGGATCAGAACGCAGCGATCCAGGCTGTCGTTGATGAAACGATGTACAGCGGCAGTGATGTAAACGGCATATGGTACCTTATCGGTGCCGCCTGGGTATTCTTCATGCAGTGCGGCTTCGCGATGGTAGAGACCGGTATGACGCGTTCAAAGAACGCCGGCAACATCATCATGAAGAACCTCATGGACTTCTGTATCGGCACAGTAGTATTTATCCTTCTTGGTTTCGGACTCCTGCTCGGCGAGGATACGCTCTTCGGTCTGGTTGGTATTCCGAACCTCGACATTCTCGGCAGCTTCTCGGACTTCAACAGATGTGCTGAGTTCGTGTTCAACCTCGTTTTCTGCGCGACTGCCGCAACTATCGTTTCCGGCGCGATGGCAGAAAGAACGAAATTCCTCAGCTACTGCATCTACTCCGGCGTTATCAGCGCGATCGTTTACCCGATCGAGGCTCACTGGATCTGGGGCGGCGGCTGGCTGGCTCAGATGGGCTTCGTTGACTTCGCTGGTTCCACATGTATCCACATGGTCGGCGGTCTGTGCGCCCTCATTGGTGCAAAGATGGTCGGTCCGCGTATCGGCAAGTTCGGAAAGGACGGCAAGCCTAACGCGATCCTCGGTCACTCCATGACCCTCGGCGCCCTCGGCGTATTTATCCTCTGGTTCGGCTGGTACGGATTCAACGGCGCTGCCGCTTCCGATACCCACTACCTCGCAAATATCTTCCTTACTACTACAGTAGCTCCTGCGGTTGCAACCTGCACAACCATGGTTTACACTTGGATAAGACACGGTAAGCCTGACGTTTCCATGTGCCTTAACGCTTCCCTTGCAGGTCTGGTTGCCATCACGGCTCCCTGCGCTGACACCGACTGCCTCGGCGCTGCGATCATCGGTCTGGTTTCCGGATTCCTGGTTTGCTTCGGCGTTTGGCTTCTCGACTACAAGCTTCATATCGACGACCCGGTCGGCGCTGTTGCAGTTCACTTCTTCAACGGTATTTGGGGCACCATTGCAGTTGGTCTCTTCTCTAACGGCAACGGTCAGAACGGCGGCGTAGCTGCTGTAAACGGCACCGGCGAGCACGCTGTAGGTCTTTTCTACGGCGGCGGATTCGCACAGCTTGGCGTACAGCTCCTCGGTATGGTTTGCGTACTTGCCTGGACGGCAGTTACCATCACGCTTACATTCTTCATCATCAAGAAGACGATCGGTCTGAGAGTTTCCCGCCACGAAGAGATCGTTGGTCTGGACGCTACAGAGCACGGTCTGCCTTCCTCCTATGCAGACTTCGTTCCTGCAATGCACGTAGAGCTTTCCACCTCCGGCAAGGAGAAGGAAGTAGAGACCGTAAAGGTCGGCTCTGCACCTGTTGAGGCTGCTGTTCCTGTTGCATACAAGAGAGCTAAGCCTTCTGACGGCACAGAGATGAGCAAGGTAGTTATCCTTGCAAAGCAGGAGAAGTTCGAAGTACTTAAGAACGCGATGTCCAGCATCGGCGTAACCGGTATGACTGTAACGAACGTACTCGGCTGCGGCATGCAGAAGGGCTCAACTGAGTTCTACCGCGGCGTTAAGGTTGAAACACACCTGCTGCCGAAGATCAAGGTCGAGATCGTTGTATGCAAGGTTCCTGTTGAGACAGTCGTTGAGACCGCTAAGCAGGCCCTGTACACAGGCCACATCGGCGACGGCAAGATCTTCGTATACGATGTTGAGGACGTTGTAAAGGTTCGCACGGGCGAGACCGGCTACGACGCACTCCAGGACGTTGAGTAACGTTAAGCTAAACTAGCATTCTTCATAACCTTCCTGAATATAAAACCGCATAAGCAGAACCCCCGGCGAAAACCGGGGGTTTTGCTCAGATATTCTCAGATAGAAAGCCGCAGCGAGGATACCTGCGCGGCGATGTCCAGCGCGGAGCGCCCGACCCATTCCTGCATTGCCTGCGGCGTGAGGAAGTGGAAATCGGTGCTGAATTCCGGCGGGTTAAGGTAGAACTGCTGAATATTCCGTATCTGCCGCTCAACATAGTCGGAGCCGTAGTAGGGGAGGCAGTTCACCGGATAATCAGCAATCTTGCAGAATTCCCTGAACACCCGGCAGTCCGGGTGCTCGCGGAGGTAGAGGTGATCGTTTGCGTACCACTCAGGCTTTACCCGGCGGTAGTATTCGGCGCGGTCGGCGGTGTAGAGTTCGCGGTGGAGTTCCTTGCATGGTTCGTTTACGCGCCTGACCCACAGGACGTCTGCCATGAGGTGGCAGTAATACCCCAGCAGGAAAGAGAGCGTATGCGGGTCGTGGGATTTTCCGGCGATCATCTCGCGGTAGAATCTCTCGTAGTCGCAGTGACCCTTTCCGCGCTGAGTCCAGTGCGTGACTTCCTTGGGAGGGTCGAACCCTCCGGGGACGGGAATTCCACAGTCCGGCGCAACGTTTCCCGCCAGGAAGTCCGGCTCTGAGAGCCACGTTGCGCGCAGCTCAGCGGAAATCAGTTCGGCGACCCGAAGATGAGCGAGCCATGTAGCCATATTTTTACCTCCGGTTGAAATTGATCCTGAAATGTGGTATCATAGTAATTAGGAAAGGAGCACAGCCATGGATGACAAAGAAAAGAAAACCCTTCCGGAACAGCCCGTCGATGAGAAGTCGGAAAGCGCGCCGGGAGTTTCCGCGGAGCCTTCCGCACACACCTGGGTCGACGATATGAAGCAGGAGCTTGAGGATTACATCGAGGATCAGGGAATTTATATCAGGCAATAAATTGATCGTGGATAATGGCGATTACGGCGGATTATTAATCCTGAATTTAGGGAATCATAACGGCAGTAAAGTGCAAAAACCAGTGGGGGAAAACTCTTGTTTTCCCCCACACCCCTTTAGCGCTTTTGAATCGCTTAGCTGCGCGCCAGCGCGCAGAGTGGTGAGGGCTCTGCCCTCACGCTCCCGCTTCCTTTTGTAGTCAAAAGGAAGCGAAAACCAGTACGCTGCGCGGAAAATAAAGACTGTCTCGCCAGCCCACTTTTTTATTTTACTTCGGTACCCTGATAGTAGTAGGTCAGGATCTCCTTGTAGTCGTAGCCCAGGTAGGTCGCGAGGGCGTTTGCGCCGTTCTGGCTCATTCCAACGCCGTGGCCGTATCCGTAGGTGGTGAAGATAAACTTATCCGAGTTCGCGTCGTACTCAACGTCGAACGCGCTGGAGCGCAGCTCGAAGCTCATGATCCTCTCGCGGAACACGCGTCCGGTTATCTTTACGGAATCGCCGCTGCTGTCGGTGTAGCTGTGATATCCGCCGACGTTCATCTGACCTACGTAGAAGCCGTCCACATTGGTCTCTACAGAAAGCCACCCGGAGGGGTCTCCGGTGAGGTCGATGCCGGTCTTTTCCAGAACCTTGCTCTTTATCTCAGCGGAGGTGTATTCCACCTTCCTGCCGTAATTCGGGTCGTACTGCTTGTCGAGGTCGCAGAAGCGGCTCTGGAGGTAGGGATAATCGGTTCCCCATACGTTCTTGCTGGAAGCCGTGTAACCCGCGCTGGACGCGGAGTACACCGCCTGAATGAGCGCCCCGTTGTAGTAGATCGCCTTTCCGAGCACCGACTGCACAAGCACGTTCACCGAATCAGAGACCGTGCTCGCAAGACCTACGCTCGGGTAGGTTCCGTACTCGTTGCAGAATTTAACGTATGTATAAGCCGCCACTGCCTGCGCCTTTATCGCTTCCGGCGCGAAGGTGTGTCCGACCTCGTTCTGCGTCATTCTGCCGACTATTTCAAGCGCCGAGCCGGAAACGGTGCTTCCGTTCGCCTTGACGGTGAGTATCTCGCCCGCCGCCGCGTCGCTGGAACTGCTGTCGGGGTCGATCTCGTCCGGCTGGTCGTCGTTTGCGGAGCTTACCGGCGGAACGTCGTCGGCGTCCACCGGGATACCTCCGATGTCCTTCGCCGTGGTGGTCGTCGAAGCCGCAGCGCTTGTCGGCGCAGTCGTTGCCGTTGTTGCCGTTGTCGCAGCGGTCGCCTGTGTTGTTGCCGCTGTAGTCGACGTTGTAGCGGGAGGCGTTGTCACTGCCGGTATCTCTTCGGTTTCCTCGCGCGGACCGAGGATTTCCTCGCTGTCGTAGGTCTCGGAGGTCGGCTCAAGTGTGGAGTCGTCCTCGCCGAGTATTTCGTCGGTCGCTTCCTGCGGCTGCGGGAGTTCATCGCTGAGGGCGCTGTATGTACTCACCACCATTTTGTCGGAGAGCGACATCGGCGCCATATTCAGCAGATTTATCTGCACCACGCCCGTTCCGGTCTCATCTGGTACAAGGAAGTCAAGCGTGCCCTGACCCTCCGCCTGGTCGATGTCGCCGGCGGGGGCAGCGGTCTCGGAATGCTCCTCGGAGGTGTCCTCGGTGAGCATCTGCGCGTCGCCGACAGTACCCATCACGCCGCATGTGAACATGTAGCAGTTCACGATCACCAGCGCCGCGATGATCTTCGCAAGTGATAGCTTTTTCATAGTTCCTCCGGTATCAGTAGTTGGACGGGTCGTCCATCAGGCCGTTGTCCTCGAGGTATTCCTTCATGCCCTTTACAAGGGAGATATCCCAGGTTCTGCCCTTCCACTTGTCGCCGTAAACGTCGGTGTATGCCTTGAAGTACTTTATGCTGTCCTTGCGTGTTATCTTGGAGGTGTCGACGTCGGGGCTTTCGTTCTCACGTACTTTTCTTGCCACGATAACAAGGCGCATGTTCTCGAATCCGGTGGAGCCGTCGCAGGTGGAGAGCGTCAGAAGCTCGTCGCCGTACTCGACGTCAACGCCGGTGTTGTACTTGCTTCTGTCCATTACTTCCTTTATGTATTCGTAGAATTCGTCGCTGTTCTTGAAGTAAACGTACTTGGTGTAGTCGAATACGTCGCCGTGCTCCTCGTCGGTGTTGGTGATGAACACGGAGAATATCTTGTACTTGTTGTCCTGGTAGAGCGTGTTGAAGTCAACTACCGGGGTCTCCCTTAGGAAGTCGATATTGTTGTTGTAGTTGTTCAGTGCGGAGAACTTGTACTTGTACAGCATGTTGTGACCGTAAAGTATCGTGTTGTTCGGCATCTGGTTGGGTCCGAACTTGCCTTCGTAGTCGGTGAAGATGGTTCCTGCGAATTCCTCATCGCCGTTGAAGTTGTGGTGGAGGTAGAACAGGTTGTCCTCGCCCTGGACTACGGGGTAGTCGACGTTGGTGCCGTTAATGGTTATCCAGCCGACGAAATCTTTATTTGCCTCGTAGTACGCCGCGTATTCCTCGTTTACAGAGCCTTCCGGCAGGTTTTCGATCTGCTCCTTGGTGGGAGCCTGGAGGTTTACGATCACCTGCTGCTCGCCCTGAACCACCTGCTCGCCATTGCTGTCCACAACGGAGGTCCCGATGGGAGCCTCGGGCTTCAGCAGGGAGATAAAGTGAACCGCGATGATAACCAGCGCGGCGATCATCAGGCAAAGCGAACCTAGGAAGATAAGCTTGCGGGCTACTTCGGAGGAGCTGTCCCCCTTGCAGGGGAGCAGTCCGGTGCGGAGGCTCTCGCCGAGACTCTGCTTTTTCTTCTTGCGCTTTTTCTTGTTGTTATTGTTCGGGGAAAGACCCATATCCATTTCTGCCATGAGAGTAACGTCCTTTCAGAGATCATGCTTCGTCGGTCTTTTTGGACTCAACGGTATAGCTGTAATCGTAGATCATATCAGCGTCCCACTTTCTGCCGCCCCATGATCCGCCGAATACATTGTAATAGTAGTCAAAATACAGCGGGTCGGGGTTTTCGTACGCCTTGCTTACGTCGACTGTGGGATCCTCGCCCTCGCGGACCTCTCTGCCGAAAATGACCCAGCGCGCGTCGATACCGTAATCGAGAATGCAGGTCGACAGGGTGATGAGGTTGTCGCCGTACTTGAGGTCTACGTCGGTGTAGAAGGTGGTGCGATCGAGAATCTGTGCTACGTAATCATCGAACGCCGCTTTATTCTTGAACTTCCTGCCCTGGAGGTAGTAGAACACCTCGCCGTCCTTTTCTTCGGTGTTCACCAGCATGCCGGCGAATATCTTGTAGGTGGACTTGCGGTAGAGCGTGTTGAATGTTATTGTGGGGTACTTTCTGTACCAGTCCATGCCGTAGTTGAGCTGCGTACGGTAGTTGAAGTATCTTGTGAGCCTTGCGAAGTACTCGCCGGTGTTGACGTTGTGACCGTAAAGGATAATGTTAGCCGGGGTGTTTTCCGCGGTTATCTTCTCGCGGTAGTCCGCAAATACCGCACCTGTCTTGCTGTAATCGCCGTTGAGGTTGTGGTCGAGGTAGTATTCGTTGTCGTCGCCCTGAACGACCACGTTGTCAACAAAGGGGGAATCCTCGTCGCCCATGGTTATCCAGCCGATAACGTCCTTGTTCTGCTCCAGCAGAGGGAGGAACTCTTCGTTTACCTCGGGGTACTCCTTGACAAGCTCGTCCTTCTTCACCGGGTCGATGGTGACGCTGGCGGAGCCGTGGTAGAGGCTTGATATCTGCTCGTTGAGCTTGTTGTCCTGCGCGGTGCTTCCGTAGAACGAAATTATCATCACCAGCGAAACCATCAGCACAACAGCGGCACCGAGGAAAATGCACTTTCGGATTATCTCGGCGGGCTTATCGCCTTTCCAGGGGAAAAGGTACTTAGCGATTCTGAGGAAGATGTTTTCCTTTTCAACAAAATTAGCCATGATATTCTATCCTTTCGGGATCGTTTAGTAGCTCAGCAGCTTTGATTTATCCCATGTGCTTCCTGCCCAGGAGCCGCCCATTCTGCTGTAGTAGTAATCGAACAGCTTGGGGTTGAGGTTCTGCTCGGCAACGGTAACGTCAACGGATTCGCTCTCGCCGGGGCGAACCTTTCTCGCGAACAGTACCCAGCGGGTATCCACGCTCTTTCCGAGAGGCCAGCTGCATGTTGACAGCGTGAGAATCTGGTCGCCGTAGGTGAGGTCCACATCGGTGAAGAACCAGCTTCTGTCCATTACGTCGATGATGAAGTTGTTGAAGTCATCCTTGCTGTAGAACTTCGTCTTGTCGACATAGTCGAACACCTCGCCGTACTGGCTCTGGGTGTTCGCGAGGATACCGGCGAATATCTTGTAGGTCTCGCAGCCGCCGCTCGGCGTTGCGAGCATTACCGTCGGGTGGACCTTATAGAATGCCAGCGGCTCCTTGCTTGCCATATTGGGAACGTAGTGCGTAACGTGCGCGAAGAACTCGCCGCTTATCATGTTGTGACCATAGAGTATGATGTTGTCGTCAGTGCCGTCCCACTTATTGAGGTAGGAGGAGAAGATGGTGCCGGAAACGCTGTCCTCGCGGTAGAGGTTGTGGGTAAGATAGTAGCTGTTGTCGTAGGATTTTACTACTACGTTGTTTACCGCCGTTCCGGTTATCTTTATCCAGCCCTTGACGTCGGAGTTGGTTGCGAGAAGCTCGTCCCAGTTCGGGTTTATCGGAGTATTCACGAGCGGAGTAACGTCGATCTCCTCGGTCTGATCCTGACTTGCGGTGGCGTTTGTGTTGAACGGGTCGTAGTCCGGGTTTACGTTAACGAGACTGTCCTCGGGGACTCCAGCGATATCGGCGATCTTCGAGTTGGTGCTCTTATCCGCGCCCATACCCGCGAGCTGAGAGATCAGCACGCCGATGGTAACGATGAAAACCACGACCGCCACTATCAGTACGATCTTGCGCACCTTTTCGCCGCCGGAGTCATCCGCCTGCGGGAACGCCGCATAGCAGAACCGCGCCCAGCCGGACTTCGGCCTGCCCTTTATTTTATCCTGCTTCTTTGGGGATTTATGCGGCGGCTCGGTGTAAAAATCCAGCTTATCGACCGCGATATCCCTTGAAGCGTGCTTCTTAGGCTTGTCTGTGTAATTTGCCATTAATATTCACCCCAGATTATTTCTTTATCTCGCAGAGCAGCATTGAAAGCGCCTTTTCCGCCGCAAGCGCGCGGATAAGCTCCCGATCTGCGCTGCCCTGTGCAAAGAGGAAGCGCTCGCTGCGGCAGCCGTTTCTTCCGCTGACCGCTATGCAGACCTCCCCGACCGGGTGTTCCGCGCTGCCGCCGGTGGGTCCAGCCACTCCGGTGGTGGAAACGCCGTAGTCCGCGCCGGAAAGCTCCATGACGCCCTTTGCCATTTCCGCGGCGCATTCCACGCTGTATTCCGTGAACCGCTCGAGCACTTCCGCAGGAACATGCAGGATCTCGTGCTTTATGCGGTTAGAGTAGGAGCAGACTCCCAGCTCTATTACTGCGGAGCTTCCAGAAACGGAAGTCACCGCGCCGGATATCATGCCGCCGGTGCAGCTTTCCGCCGTAGAAATTTTCACGCTGCGCGAGGTGCATTCCCGGACGATTTCGTGGGAAAGCTCCGCTATACTATTATAAATGTTTTGAATATCCATATCACATGTCAAGGTCGACGTTTCTCACGCCGTACTTGAACTGCTTCACCTCGGTCTCCCTTACTGCCTTTTCGATGAGCGGCTCGAAATCGAACGACGCTTCCGCTGCGAGTATCTCCTCAAGCGACGGGCGGGTTTTCGGGTGCTTCGGGGAGAATACCGTGCAGCAGTCCTCGTAGGGCAGTGTGGACACCTCGAAGGTGTCGATGTGCCGCGCGATGTCGACTATCTCGCGCTTATCCATGCCGATCACCGGGCGGAATACCGGGTACTCCGCAGCGGCGTTGGTGCAGAAAATCGCGGGGAGCGTCTGGCTTGCGACCTGGGCTACGCTTTCGCCGGTGATTATCGCGCCGTAGTCGTTCGCAGCGCATATGCGGTTGGCGATCTTGACCATCAGACGGCGCATGAGAACTGTGAACAGCTCCTCGGGGCAGTTGTCCCGGAGCGCCTCCTGAAGCTCCGTGAACGGAACACAGTAGAACACGATGCTGCCACACCAGTCGGTGAGCTTTTCGCAGAGCGCCTCGACCTTCATGCGTGCGCGCTCGGAGGTGTATGGCGGGCTTACGTAGTGAATGCAGTCCACGATGAGACCGCGCTTTGCCATCATGTAGCCGGCTACCGGGCTGTCTATGCCGCCGGAGAGCATGAGCAGGCTCTTGCCGGAGCTTCCGACCGGCATTCCTCCTGCGCCGGGGATCCTCAGGGCGCTGAGGTAGGCTCCGTTGTCGCGGATCTCAAGGCGCACGGTGACTTCCGGCTCGTGAACGTCCACGCCGATATGCGGGAACGCGTCCAGAATGACCGCGCCCAGCTCCTGCTGTATCTCAGGGGTCTTCATCGGGAACGCCTTGTCGCTGCGCTTGGATTCCACCTTGAAGGTCTTTGCGCCCTCGAGGGCTTCGCGCAGGTACTCGGGGGCATGCTCCGCGATAACGCTGAAATCCTTCGGGAATACGGCGCAGCGCTGTATCGCGCTGATGCCGAATATCTTCTGAAGGCGGTTTATCACCTCGTCGATGTCGGCTTCCTCCGGGGGAGTAATGTAGATGGTTGACTGCCTGCGGTAAAACCCGAATGTGCCGAGCTTTTTCAGGCGGCGCTTTATGTTCTTCTGGAGCATGTCCTCGAATGTGGACTTATTCAGACCCTTGAGGGCTATCTCACCGTATTTTACAAGAATTATCTCTTTCATTTGTTCTGTTCCTTTTTCGATATTATCTGCGGAATCTCGCGATACCCGCCCTGATCCCTTCAATAAGCGCGTCGATGTCGGCTTCGGTGGTGTCTGCGCACATGCTGACCCTTATTGCGCTGTCGGCGAGCTTATCGGGTATTCCGAACGCCGCCAGGACTCCGCTGGTTTTTCCGCGGGAGCATGCCGAGCCGCTTGAAACATATATCCCGCGCTCCTCGAGGCAGTGGAGCATTATTTCCGAGCGGACTCCCTCAACGCTGAAATTCACGATGTTGGGGACGCAGTTTTCTCCGGAGTTCACGGTTATCCCGCCGAGTGCGGAAAGACCGTCCAGAAGATGAGCCTTCAGCGCTCCGAAGTGCTCCGGCGTGCCGTGGTAGGCTCTGACCGCCGCTTCAAGTCCGGCAATGAGCTCCACCGGCTCGGTGCCGCTGCGGAGGTTCTTCTGCTGACCGCCTCCTGCCAGCAGCGGGGAAATGCGTATGCCCTTTCTGATATAGAGCGCGCCGATACCCTTGCTTGCGTGTATCTTGTGGCCGGAAATGCTGATAAGGTCGCCGTCCAGCGGGACTTTCAGGAATCCCTGAACTGCGTCGATATGTACGATGGTTTTCGGATTCTTCCGCTTGACCAGCCTGTACAGCCGCTTTACGTCGTTGGCGAAGCCGGTCTCGTTGTTGACCGCCATGCAGGACACCAGCACGGTATGCTCATCGACTGCGTCGGCGAGCGCCTGCACGAAGTCGGGGTGATCTTTCGGGGCGAGGCGCTCCACATGGAAGCCGCGCTCCTCCAGCTTTGTCATGACGTTCGCGACGGAGGGGTGCTCTATCGCCGTGGTGACTATCCGGTCGCCTGAGCGCTTATAGGTCTCCGCAGCGCCGAGCAGCGCGGTGTTGTTGCTCTCGGTCGCGCCGGAGGTGAATATTATGTCGCCCTCGCCAAGCTTTGCAAGCAGGGTCTTTTTCGCGGAGGCGATGATCTTTTCGGAACGTATGCCCATTCCGTGCAGGGAGCTAGCGTTTCCGAAGCTGTTCTGCATTGCCGATAAAATAGCGTCCGCTGCCTGTTCGCAGGGCTTTGTGGTGGCGGCGCTGTCCAGATATATCATTTGTTTCTCTCCTGTGCATAATAATGCATTTTATATACTAGTATAGTATAGCACATTTTGCTGTGTTTGAACAGTCTTTTTTTAAAATTTTCACCTTTATTTCATTGTGTTCT
>ENA-UPWU01000774-UPWU01000774.1-human-gut-metagenome-genome-assembly--contig:-NODE-774-length-14255-cov-5.804697_pt1 | contig 14255 bp, 10 predicted proteins | sample MGYA00250058_ERZ773392 | MGnify/ENA primary metagenome ERZ773392 (study PRJEB29103, sample SAMN06112084) | human gut metagenome | biome: human gut; feature: ankylosing spondylitis patient; material... | reverse complement strand
CAGAAGCCAAGAATAACCGGATGATAAGTCCTTTCATCAGTCGGATTAACTCCTTTTTCCTTTTAGGTTAAGTCTTCGCGTACGGCAAACTTTTATAGTCTTCGGCTGTGGACTGTATAGTCTGCTGCAATGGACTGTACAGTCTGTTACGGTGGACTGTACAGTCTGTTATAACAGACTGTAATAATCTTCCGTTTAAAAGGGCTTGGCTGACTCTAAGAAATGGCTTACTCTTTTCTTGGTTGATGATATAATATATTAATCCCCAAGAAAATAAGGTGACCCGTTATTACAATAATACCTACTCATTACCAATTCTTCACTGAACATTACCCATTTTTGGGTATTGCCCCACCCTTTAACTCCCTCTAACTTTGCAGCATCTTAAAATTATAAAATTTAAAGCAAATGAAGAGAAAGGTATTATTGTTTTCTATAGCCTTTGCAAGCTGTATGACCGGTCTATATGCCGAAAACGGCATTGACAAAGACAAAGAAAGCAACCGCACAGAAAAAACAACGGGAAAGAATGCTCCCCAAAAGTCAAAGCTTACATTGGGAGGCTATGGTGAAGCTGTAATGACGCGCAACTTCTACAGTGACAATATCAACCGCTACTCTAAAGCGGAAGATTATAAAGATGCCAAAAGTCATGGACAGTTCGATCTTCCTCATGTAGTCATCATGATAGGATATGATTTCGGCAAAGGCTGGACAATGGGAAGCGAAATTGAGTTTGAACACGGTGGAACAGAGTCTGCCGTAGAAATGGAACAGGAAGAAGTGGGCGAATGGGAAAAAGAGATAGAACGTGGCGGTGAAGTTGCCTTGGAACAATTCTGGATACAGAAATCATTCTGTCCTGAGTTCAATATCCGTGCCGGACATATTATAGTTCCTGTGGGGTATACCAATGCCCATCACCTTCCTAACGAATTCTTCACTGTATACCGCCCCGAGGGAGAGAACACAATCATGCCATGCACATGGCACGAAACCGGTATAAGTATTTGGGGACGCACCGGTGACTGGAGATATGAAGCCATGCTGATTCCTGCCCTCAATTCAATGCATTTTTCAAAAGACCAATGGATAAAAAATGGTTCGGGCTCCGCGTTTGAGTTCACTCCGGCCAACAATTATGCAGTAGCCATGCGTATAGACAACTATTCCGTTCCCGGCTTGCGCATGGGACTGAGCGCCTATTACGGCCATAGCTTCAATAATACTCTTCAGGCAGACCAAGGCAAATACAAAGATACCAAAGGAGCTGTAAGCATTGCTGCATTCGACTTTGATTATAAGGGACACAACTGGATAGCACGCGGAAACATAGATTACGGACACTTGGGAGATGCAGCGACCATATCAAAATATAACCGCGAACAGTCCAGCACATCGCCCTATAAGCGTACTCATGTAGGAAAGAATGCAGTGGCAGGCGGCATTGAAGCCGGATATAATGTATTCTCCCAAATCAGAAAGTTACGCGAATCGGGAGACAAACTCTATGTGTTCGGACGCTATGAATATTATGATTCTTATGTACCGGTCAAAGGAGCTACAAAATATTCGTGGACAGACCGCCAACGTATGGCAATAGGCGTTAACTATTATCCGATAAAAGAAATAGTTGTGAAAGCAGAGTATTCACAACGCTTCCTGAAAAGTCAATATAATAACGAACCGTCCATTTCTTTAGGTATTGCTTATGCAGGCTATTTTATAAAATAACAATAATTTAATATTTAATTAAAAGAGGTATGAAAAAGTTTTTAAGATTTCCCCTGTATGCTGCCATGGCAGCGATGATGACATTCAATTTCAGTGCATGCAGCGATGATGACGACCCGGACGGCGGTGATACCGAATTATCTGAAAAAGATAAAAGATATCAGGCTATTGCTGATCAGTTTACCAAGAATACAGTGATTGTTACATACACCGGTCTGGCTGACCAGACAGAAGCTTTGGTTGAAAAGCTGAAAGCACTGAAAGCCGATAAAACGGATGATAATGTGAAATCCGTGTGTGAGACATTCCTCAACGCACGTGCATGGTGGGAAAAGAGTGAAGCATTCCTGTTTGGAGCAGCTTCCGACTTTGGTATAGATCCGCACATCGATTCATGGCCGCTTGACTTGGATGGTCTGTTGGACGAAATGAAAAACACATCTCACATTACAGCCATGGAAGCTGAAGATGCCGATGTATGGGCAGGTGTAAAACTCGGTCCGGAGTTGCTTGGATTTCACGGTATCGAATATATTATCTTTGAAGCCGGCAGCCCTAAAGCAGTCTCGAAAATTAAAGATAAAGAATTGACTTATGCCATTGCCGTGGCAGGCGACCTGCGCAACAAATGTTATCAATTGCAGATATCATGGGCCGGTGCAGACAATGTGGACGCAAACCGTGTAACCAAAGTAGTAGACGAACTGGAATGGAATACGACTGTGGCAGGCGGTGAAAACTCGTATACACAGAACATGATGCTGGCCGGACAAGTGGGCAGTACTTACACCAGTTGGACAGGAGCTATGCAGGCCATCATCGACGGTTGCAAAACCATTGCCGACGAAGTAGGCACCTCTAAAATCGGAAAGCCTCACACCGGTGAAGACAAAAACTACATCGAATCTCCTTACAGCTACAACTCCATCACCGACTTTTATGACAACATCATCAGCATACAGAATGCCTATATGGGTGGTATAGAAGGACAGCGTGATGAAAGTAAATCATTGCACAACTATATGGCATCTGTAAACGCCGACCTGGATACCAAAACGATCCATGCCATCACCAGTGCATTGACCAAAATAAAAGCAATGAAAGCACCGTTTGTATTAAACTATACGGATGACTCTTGCCAAGAGGCAATGGATGCCTGCAAAGCCTTGGACGATGTCTTAACGGAAGTAAAGGCTGAACTTGCCAAATAAAATAGCAACACCAATATATCTGAGAACAAACAAAGAAGAACATGAAAGGATTTTTTTATTCAAAATATTTCCTGATGGGACTGGCGGTACTCTCGTTCGCCGCTTGCAGCGATGAAGATACTCCGCGGCAAATTAATCCGCCGGTAGAACCGGTTACGGATGAGGAATGGTATGCCGGAGGATTGCTGGGTACTACCTTCAACAGTTCGGCTTCTGCTTACGAAGACCCCACCCCTGCTGTCGAGAATGCCGGTATGACCGACAAGTTCAAGTATGGAGAATATTTCTTTGAGCGTACCTACACACAAAACACGAAGCCGTTCAACGGTCTCGGTCCACTTTATGTACGCAACTCCTGTATGTCCTGCCATCCGGGATATGGGCATGGGAAACGTATGGAACGGTATCGTGCCGATGATTGGGGAAACGGTTATCTGCTGGTAGTGACAGACCATACCGATACTTATCTTTCTTCACTGACCGGTATGCCCCAAACCAAAGCAACAGCTCCATTCAAGGCTCCCATTGATGAAGATAAAATCAATATAGAATGGCTCGATTACACAGATGAATGGGGTAATAAATTCCCTGACGGAGAGACCTACAGCCTGATTTATCCGGAAGTCACCATCCCTGAAGATGCCTATTATGTTCCATTGGAAGTGAATGGTAAGACGGTAGATTATGCCAATGTCAAGGTTCGTCTGGAGTCCACCATCGGCATTTATGGTACCGGATTGATAGATGCAATTCCCGATGATTCACTGAAAGCCGAGTATATCCGCCAGGAAAAAGCCGGTGTTTCACTGAATCCCAGCTTCTTTGCCAATGGCGAATGGGTGAAAACCTATGGCAACACCACTCACCCGTTCCGTTATACTTATGCACTGAGCCGTGGTCCGCTGCAAGATGCGGCAGGAGCCAATGCCATTTGGAATATTACCAATGTAACACGCAGCAACCGTCGTTATCATTATATGACACAGACTTATGCCAATACAGCGGCAAATGATCCTGAAGTGCAAAACAAATTCTATGAATATTTTCCGGATTGGAACAAAACCGGAAATGTAAAGGAAGATATCATAAACTATCTGATGAATCAAGAATTGCCAGTCGAAATGACAGATGATGATTATGTGGACTTTATGATCTGGCACAGAGGGCTTGCAGTGCCTGCGGCACGTAATCTGGATGATCCCGACGTGCAAAAGGGGCGTTCGCTCTTCCGCGAAATCGGTTGTGCCAGCTGTCACCGCCCATCATGGAAAACCGGCAAGGACAACTTTACAGATCCAAGCGGATTCTTCAGTGACGGAGATGCACGCTTGCCCAGATATCCCGATCAGACCATTTGGCCGTATAGCGATTTTGTACAACATCGACTGTATATGGAGAATGATATCCGCACCGGCTGGTGCCGCACCACCCCGTTATGGGGACGTGGCTTATCTGCCATTTGCACCGGAGCCAGTGACCGTCTGCACGACTGTCGCGCACGCAATGTAATCGAAGCTATCATGTGGCATGGAAATGCACAAAGTGATGCCCGGTGGACAATTGAGAAGTTCCGTACGTTAAGCAAAGAAGACCGTGAAGCTGTCGTGAAATTCATTGAAGCAATCTAATTTTTATCACAACAAGAGGCTGTGCCACAATCCGGCATGCAGACAGACCGAATCGTAAAGACAGCCTCTTGTGATACGTCATCAAAACTGAAGCTACATGAAACTATTGAAAAGAATTGCTTTCTGCTTATTGGGCATCCTGCTTTTTGTCCTCACCATAGCTACAATACTGGAAAAAGTAAACGGTACGGAGTTTGTGAACAATCATATTTACAGTTCCGTACCCTTTATCATACTGTGGGGAAGCACAGCCCTTGCTTCCTTACTCTATATGATAAAAAGAAAACTCTACCGCCAATGGACCACATTCCTACTCCACCTTTCTTTTATCCTGATATTGGTGGGAGCATTTGTCACATGGATAGATGGCGAACAAGGAACCTTACAACTGAAACTTGGAGAGAAAACAATGTCCTTCATAAACAAAGGAGGAGAAAAACGCACTCTTCCTTTCAGCATCTCACTGGAAGATTTTGAAATAATTTACTATAAAGGAACACGGGCGCCTATGGATTATGTCAGCCGGATAACAGTTTCTACCGAAAATAACAGTGAAAGTTTAGAAGGAGAAATATCTATGAACAAAATATTTTCATTCATGAATTATCGCTTTTACCAATCCGGGTATGATGCAAACGGACAAGGGACCGTTCTCAGCGTCTCCCATGACCCCTATGGGATAGGGATTACTTACACCGGATATAGCATACTGCTGGTTTCCATCATTCTATTCTTTCTTAATCCTCAAAGCACATTCCGCCAATTAATGAAAAGCTATCGCAACAACAGTCAGGGCATAAAAAAGGGATGCAGCATCTTATTCCTGTTGTTTATCTCCACCTTTCCGATGGGAAGCCGGGCAATGGCTGCCGACCATCCCTTGCCGAAAACTCTCCCACGCGAAACAGCCGGACGCTTCGGTGACCTTTATATCTTGTACAACGACCGTATCTGCCCCCTGCAAACTCTCGCAAGAGATTTTACAATCAAGTTATATGGCAAACCGACATATCACGGCCTTACCTCTGAACAAGTTCTGACCGGCTGGCTATTCTATTATGACAGTTGGAAGAATGAACCTGTTATCCGCATCAAAAGCAATGAAGCCCGGCGCTTATTAGACATAAAGGGGCAATATGCCTCAGTGAAAGATTTTGCCGGTAACACCAATGAGTATAAGTTGGAAGATGCAATGCGGCAAATCCATTTAGGACGACAGATAACAGACAGGAAAGGCATAGAAGAAGCCAATGAAAAATTCAATATCATCAGCATGGTATGTACCGGAGCGCTTATGAAAATATTTCCCTATCGGGATGCAAAAGGAAACACCTTGCAATGGTATGCGCAAAGTGACCGGCTTCCCCATGAAATGGGAAATGAGCAATGGACTTTTACCCGCAAGGCAATGAATTATGTCCATGAGCAAATCGTCATGAAAAGATTTGATGAAGTAAACCGTTTACTAAATAAAATCAAACAATACCAACAGAAAGAATGTGGAGAAGCACTTCCTTCAGCAAGTAGGTTCAAAGCAGAAAAACTATATAACCAATTCGATTACAGTAAACCTATTGCCATACTCTGCCTTTGTATCGGTTTATTTGCTTTTATTTACTATTGCCGTTGCACGGTAACAGAGAAAAACATCTGTTGCAGTTTAGCATTTATCTTTAATCTGCTGCTCTGCTTCATCTTTATCTATTTATCCATGACCATTGTCCTGCGCGGTTATGTAAGCAACCATCTTCCTCTGTCCAACGGTTTTGAAACAATGCAGTTCATGGCTTGGTGCACAGTCTTGCTTACTTTTTTTCTACAGCGTAAATTCACCCTGTCAGTACCATTTGGTTTCCTGTTGTGCGGACTTACATTATTAGTCTCCATGTTTGGCGAACAGAATCCTCGAATCACCCAATTAATGCCGGTCCTCCAATCTCCCCTACTCAGCATTCATGTAGTAGCAATTATGACAGCCTATTCATTACTGGCTTTCATCATGCTGAATGGAATAACGGCAGTCGTTCTACATTACTCAACAGAAAATTGTGAGACAGCAATAGATTTTTTGCAAAGAATCAGCCGGCTGATTCTTTACCCGGCCGTATTCCTGCTCACCATAGGCATCTTTATCGGAGCTGTCTGGGCCAATGTATCATGGGGGCGCTACTGGGGTTGGGACCCGAAAGAAGTGTGGGCACTTATCACCATGCTGGTTTACGCGCTGGCACTGCACCCGGCCTCTCTAAAATGGTTCCGCTATCCGATGTTCTTTCATGTATTTGGCATTGTGGCGTTCCTCACTGTATTAATCACCTATTTTGGAGTGAATTTTCTGCTCGGAGGCATGCACAGTTATGCCAATGGATAAAAAGAATGAAAAGAAGCATTGCCACAATGCCATAAAATTATAAATTTGCAATATTTAAAGCATCAACTATGATAAACTATAAAACCATAAATAAGAACGAGAACGTAATGGTCTGCTATTCTGAATTTACTCCTCCAAAAGGCGTTACCGAATATCAGGTCATGATCCAACTGACAAAACCCGGACAATCTTATGAAGAACAACTGAAATTGCTGTTGGATACCTATTCCGATTTGAAAGAGAATGAATTTAAAAAGGGGACTACTATTTTCAAGCGATACTTTCTGAGCGATGCCGCCAATCAGACCGACCTGCTTTTGGCAGCGGAAACGGAACACTCGGATTGTGCCTTATCCATCATAGAACAGGCGCCCTGCAATGGTACCAAGATTGCACTATGGGCTTTTCTGCAAACAGAAGTAAGTACCAAGGCGCTTCCTGAAGGACTCTTCGAGGTGGCACACAACGGCTATCGTCACCTTTGGAAAGGAAGAGATTTCAACCGTGCCTCTACTTCGGAATACCAGACGCGGCTGTTGCTGAATAACTATGTGATGCAGCTCAGTGAGCAGAATTGCAAACTGGCAGACAACTGTATCCGCACATGGTTTTTCGTACAAAATATAGATGTCAATTATGCAGGAATGGTGAAGGCACGAAATGAAGTGTTCCTCACACAAGACCTTACGGAAAAGACACACTACATAGCCAGCACCGGCATCGGCGGACGTCATCCTGACCCGCAAGTGACAGTGCAGATGGATGCATATGCCATCAACGGAATACAACCTGCCCAGATACAATTCCTGTATGCCACTACCCATCTGAATCCCACATATGAATACGGAGTGAGTTTTGAACGCGGGACGTGTGTGAAATATGGCGACCGCAGACAGGTATTCATTTCGGGAACTGCCAGCATAAACAATAAAGGTGAAGTGGTGTACCCGGGTGATGTGCGTAAGCAAACCAACCGAATGTGGGAAAATGTGGAAGCACTGCTTAAAGAAGCCGAATGTAGCTTTGATGATGTATCACAAGCCATCATCTATTTGCGCGACCCAGCAGACTATACTATCGTTAAAGAATTGTTTGACAATAAATTCCCCCATCTGCCCCACGTCATTGTACATGCACCGGTATGCCGTCCCAAATGGCTGATAGAAATGGAATGTATTGCTGTAAAGTCCGATAAAAATGAAGAGTTTAAGGACTTTTAATATGTAAAAAGCAAATTTTCATAAGGGGATGTCAATACTAAAAAAGGAAGTGTGTCAAAACGTGGATAATGCTGTCGTTTGGTTCGTAGGGGCGAGGTTCGCTCGCCCGAAAACAGTTTGCTTTGTGTATTACCCCCTCAACCAAAAACCGTTATACTATTTCCCTATAAGGAAGCATACAGTTTCGGCATCCGGGCATGATGCCATATATAAGAAGCAGGATAAATATCTTCCTGTTCTTTATCAAGTATCTTCTTCAGAATGCTGCATTTATTCTCACCCGTCACTAAGAAGCAAGTATGTTTTGCCTCTATCATCGGTTTTCCCGTCATGCAGATACGAACCGTTTTATTATAAGGATTGACTGATACAGCATAAGGCTCAGCAGCCGTCAACAAGTCTTTCCGGTCAGGAAAAACAGAAGAAGTATGCCCGTCCTCTCCCACTCCTAACAATACAAAGTCAAAGACAGGTACTTCATCTACAGTCGGCACGGTAGCCTTTACCAGAGAAGAATACAATATAGCTTCCTCACCGGGAGCACCCTCGCCCACTATGCGGTAATAATGTGAAGCCGGCAGATTTATCTTGCCGAACAAAAGGCGGTCGGCAAGACCGAAGTTGCTTTGTGCATCGGTAGGCGGCACACAACGCTCGTCCACCCAGTAAAAATAAAGGCGCGCCCACGGCGTGTATGCCGCAAACTCACGCTCCCACACCTCAAACAATACCGCCGGGGTCGTTCCTCCGGAAAGGGCAATGGTAAAAGGACGTTCGGGCTCTTTCTCCATTGCCTCCAATATATGAGTAATGAGGGTTTGTGATGCCTGTCGGGGCGATATATACAAATATTTATCAGGTATCATAACAAACAATACAGTTTAGAATGTGTCAGATTCTTACAAGGATTAGTCCATTCGGCATGGCTGCGCTCTATGAGCACGTCCGCCTCTTTCGGTCCCCATGTTCCGGCGGGATAACCATAAAGAGGGGTCTCCGGATATTTCTTCCAGTAATCCAGAATCTTGTCAAAATACGTCCAGCTCTCTTCCACGGCATCCGAACGGGTAAACAAGGTGGGGTCGCCCGCCAAGCTGTCTTCCAGCAAGCGAACGTAAGCATCACCCGTCTCCTGTGCATTCCGGTCATAACTGTAATCCATCTCCATTGTCCCCATATAAAACCCCGAACCCGGCGCTTTCATGGCGATACGCTGCAAGATACCCTCATCGGGCTGGATACGGAGAATCAGTTCTTCACCCCGATAGAACCCTTCCTTCATCTTAAACATCTGCATGGGAGCAGGTTTAAAGTGGACAACAATCTCAGTTACCTTGGTCGGCATCTGCTTGCCGGTTCGGATATAGAAAGGCACACCTTGCCAACGCCAGTTGTCTATCTTGAGGCACATGGCAACGTAGGTATCCGTGCGCGAATCGGGATTTACATTCTTTTCTTCACGATAACCTGCCTGAGTCTCGCCGGCGACATATTGACCGCGGATGACATTCTCTCGAATGTACTCATCGGTCAGCGGATGAAGCGATTGGTACACCTTAATGACCTCGTTTCGGAAACCGTCCTTATCGAACTTGGCAGGGGGTTCCATGGCGGTAATGGCAAGCAACTGCATCAGGTGGTTCTGCACCATGTCGCGCAACGCACCCGAACCGTCATAATATCCGCCACGGGTTCCGATGCCCATATTCTCGACAGCGGTTATCTCTACATAGTCAATATAGTTACGGTTCCAGATAGGTTCGTAAATGGTGCTTCCGAAACGTGTCACCATGATATTCTGCACCGTCTCTTTCCCAAGGAAATGATCGATGCGATAGATATCCTCCTCCTTGAAGTAGGTAGCGTAAATCTTATTCAACTTACGCGCCGATGCAAGGTCGTAGCCGAAAGGCTTCTCAACAATAATGCGCTTCAGCCCCGGCTTCTTGAGGATGCCGGCGTCATGAAGATATTTCGGAATCAGTTCGTAAAGCAACGGCGGAGTAGCCAGATAGAACAGGTAATTCCCATCATTCTCATATTGGGGCGACAGAGCTTTCAACCGCTCGTTCAGCCGGGAATAAGTAAAAGCATCGGCAGGGTCCATCGACTGATAGTAGACAGTGGAAAGAAAATCATCCAATGACGCTTTCTCCTTTTCATCCAGAGAAGGAGACTTCGCCAGCTCCTCCTTCAGATAGCTGCGATAGGTTTCATCCGAATAGGCAGTGCGGGCACATCCCACAATGGCAAAGTGCGGAGGAAAACGTCCTTCGTTGTGAATCTTCACCAAGGCAGGCATCAGCTTGCGCCGGGTGAGGTCGCCCGATGCGCCGAATATAACTAAAAACAAACTATGTGGTAAACTCATAAATCAAATTCTTTTTATCGGTTCTTGTTATTTCTTCTCCTGCCATTGTTCATGGAAAAACTCGCCTCGCGGACTATCCACCCGCTCGAACGTATGTGCCCCGAAGTAATCGCGCATCGCCTGAATCATGTTGGCTTGCGAATGATGGGTGGTCAGCCCCAGGAAATAATTCAATGCAGCAGAGAATACGGGCACGGCCAGTCCTTCTTTCAGCATGATACTCACCGATTTCTTCCATACGGGAAGAGCCTCCGCCACTTCCAAACCGAAATGCCGGTCGAGCAACATGTGCGACAGTCCCGGTGCACGGTGATAAGCCTCGGCAATATCGTTCAGGAAAGCAGAGCGGATGATGCAGCCGGCACGCCACAGCAAAGCGATGGACGAAAGGTTCAAGTTCCATTTATAGGTGTCACTCGCCGTGCGCATCAATGCAAATCCTTGTGCATACCCCACCAAACGAGCCGCATAAAGAGTGGCCTCCAGCGCAGCAACAGTATCCTGATAATTATAAACCGGATGATTCTCAACGTGCATATAATGTTTGGCCATCAACACACGCAAGCTCTTTTCCGCAGACAGATTACGTGCAAACACAGCCTCGGCAATTACATCGAGAGGAAGTATTAAGCTGCAACGAATTGATAACGCTCCAACGCCCTGTACCCTTCTGTCCGGCAGTATCCAGTATGCTGTCTATCAGATAACCTCCGCCACACTCCTTGTGACGGAGAATAGCTGCCGTTATCTCAATCAGGTAGCTCTTCAGACGACCTTGGTTCCAACGCTCGAACACGTCAGCCATCTGCTCATTCTTCAGAGCCAACAGATTCTTCAGCGCATAATAGGTCTCTGCTATCAATTCCATGTCACCATATTCTATACCGTTGTGCACCATCTTCACATAATGACCGGCACCGCCCGGACCTACCCACTCGCAACACGGACTACCGTCTTCGGCACGGGCTGCAATACTCTTCAGCATCGGCTGTATGAAGGGCCATGCCTCCTGAGCACCGCCCGGCATGACGGATGCGCCATGCAATGCACCTTCTTCGCCTCCGGAAATGCCGCAACCTACAAAATACATTCCTTTCTCATACAGTTCCTTTACCCGGCGCTCCGTATCCTCAAAATTAGAGTTTCCACCATCGATTATAATATCACCTTTATGCAACAAGGGAAGCAATCTGCCTGTCATTTCGTCTACTGCAGACCCTGCCTGCACCATGAGAAATACGACTTTCGGAGTCTTCAGTGCATCTACAAATTCCTCCAAAGTCTGCGTACCGACAATGCTTTTGCCTTGCGCACGCTTAGCTATGAAATTATCAACTATATGTTCTTCTTTGCCGGGAACTGTGCGATTCCACACAGCTACTTTCCATCCTTTACCTGCCAGGTTCAGGGCCAGATTCTGCCCCATCACTCCCAGTCCGATCAATCCGATATCTGCCTTTTCCATAATTTAATCTTTTTATATTTAACAAACGGCAGATTTATTTGTTCAATAATTCTATCTTTGTGAATATATCAATCTTACATTATGATGAAAAAGATTAAAATAGGGTTATTACCCCGTATTATCCTTGCCATTGCATTAGGTATCGCATTCGGCAACATCCTCCCCGGAGGATTGGTAAGAATCTTTGTGACCTTCAACGGAATCTTCAGTGAATTCCTCGGTTTTATCATCCCGCTGATTATCCTCGGGTTAGTAACACCCGCCATTGCCGACATCGGGAAAGAAGCGGGAAAAATGCTGGTAGTCACCACACTCATAGCGTATGGAGCAACCTTGTTTTCGGGATTCCTTTCCTACTTTACAGGCATCACATTTTTTCCGTCGATGATTACTCCCGGCGCTTCTATCGAACAGATAAGCGAAGCCCATGATATCGTGCCTTTTTTCACGGTAGCCATTCCACCTGTCATGAATGTGATGACCTCACTCATTCTTGCTTTTACACTGGGACTGGGCATCGCCCACTTGAACACCACAGCACTCAAAGATGTATGTAATGACTTTAAGGATATTATCATTAAAACCATTCAAGTCATCATCCTGCCATTACTACCAATCTATATCTTCGGCATTTTCTTGAATATGACGCATTCGGGACAGGTTATGAATGTATTATCGGTCTTCATCAAGATTATCGGAGTTATCTTCCTGCTGCATATTTTCCTGCTCATTTTCCAATACTCCATTGCGGCTCTGTTTGTCCGCCGCAATCCGTTTCGTTTGTTGGGGAGAATGCTTCCGGCTTATTTCACTGCGTTGGGTACACAGTCGTCGGCAGCCACCATTCCTGTCACCCTGCGACAAAGCATCAAGAACGGAGTGAGTGAAGACATTGCCGGCTTTGTAATCCCGCTGTGCGCCACTATTCATTTATCGGGTAGTACACTGAAAATAGTGGCATGCGCACTGGCACTGATGATGATGCAGGGAATGCCCTTCGACTTCCCGATGTTTGCCGGGTTCATCTTCATGCTAGGCATCACAATGGTAGCTGCACCGGGTGTTCCGGGTGGCGCAATCATGGCTGCACTGGGCATCCTTTCCTCCATGCTGGGCTTCGGCGAAAGTGAACAAGCCCTGATGATAGCACTCTACATTGCAATGGATAGCTTCGGAACTGCATGTAATGTAACAGGCGATGGAGCGATAGCCCTGATCATCGATAAGTTTTTCGGAAAGAAATAACTATGATTTAAAACACCGGCATCTGCCAAATAAAGCCCACAGACACTCGATTAGTCGAATAATTATCTTCTCCCAGTGCTTTAGCCCGGTCGGTAAATCGATAAGAACGACCGGTATAAGCCAGGAAGAAATGCAAATTGGTCTCCATCGGATAATACTCAATACCGCCAACATACCCCCATGCGGTACGGTATTTCCCTCTTACCACCTCATCCCTTCTTTTATAAACGGAAGCTGTTTCATACATACCTTTGGCAAACAGATTCCATTTCGGAGCAAATCGATAGTTGACATGAAGCACGTATGACATATATTCGGCGTTAAATACATTATGATTCAGGTCACCACCTATCATTCTTGTTATGATTCCCTTGCGGTCTACTCCTTCACGAGAATACATCCAGTCAAAATAAGCATGCCACTGAGGATTGAAATTGAACTCATTACCCAAAGCATAATAATACATTTTCTCGCCTTTTGTTTCGTTCATAACAGAGGCAGACCACCGGGTCTTGAATACATCCAGGAAGTTACCATTCCAGTTCAAGGTGTAAACCAACGGAAGCTTTGTCCGTTCCAAGTCGCCATACATCTCTTTGGAAGGTCCATTCAGGCTGTTCAATACTTGAAACTGAATTTGCTGGTAAGGATTATAATTATAGGCCACATTCAATCCGGTCATGAAGTTGTTCATGTTCTCTATCATGTCGCTGTATTCGTAAATGTCAATCGGGTTGACATCAAACTCAATTCCTCCGTAAGCAGTGCATTGCTTGCCGGCAAAGAACGAAAACTTATCAAGTTTGACACCTATACCTGCATAGTCAATACTGGTAGGAACATTGTCAATATTACCCGATCCATCATTACCACGATTAAGACGCTGCCGATAACGATAGCTCAGCCAATCGTTGATATTACCCTTCATTTCGATGCGGAGCTGTTTCATCTCGTACTTCGTCACGTTGATGCTCGCGGCGTCGGCGGTGTTCGGATTTTCGCCAACCGCG
>ENA-UPWU01000761-UPWU01000761.1-human-gut-metagenome-genome-assembly--contig:-NODE-761-length-14375-cov-4.321374_pt1 | contig 14375 bp, 11 predicted proteins | sample MGYA00250058_ERZ773392 | MGnify/ENA primary metagenome ERZ773392 (study PRJEB29103, sample SAMN06112084) | human gut metagenome | biome: human gut; feature: ankylosing spondylitis patient; material... | reverse complement strand
GGCCGACGTAAATGACGCCGTCCTTATACTGGCTGTTGCGGGCGTAGGTGGCGAAGAGGTGCTCCAGCGTGTGGGCTGCGCCGGTGGAGAGATAATCGCCGTGGTTCGGCTTCTTCATCCGGATGTCCCAGGTCAGAACATCGCCGTCCTGACGGCTCAGGTACATGCCGCGGTCGAGCCTGGTGTGGTCTACGCAGAAACTTGCAATGCGCTCCATGCTGTTCCTCCCGAAATCAGGCCTGCAGGCGCTGGACGCTGCCGTGTGCGCAGTCCACAGCAACCATCAGACCGTCGCGGATGTGGGCGGTAGCGCCGACGGCGCCCACGATGGTGGGCTTGAGCAGGGCCTTGCCGGCGATGGCAGCGTGGCTGTTCAGACCGGCTTCCTCGACCACCAGAGCGGCGGCGTCACGGACGTAGCTCAGCATCTCGTTGGAGGTGGAGGGGACGACCAGGACCATGCCAGGCTTGAACTTTGCGCGGATCTCCTCGATGGTGCGGCAGACGCAGGCCTTGCCGGTGGCGTTGGCCAGAGCAGCGCCCTCGGGGCCGACGCCGACGCCGGTAGCCAGGCAGTTGCCGATCATGTGGATCTTGATCATATTGGTGGTGCCGGAGACGCCCACGGGGACGCCTGCGGTCACGACAGCCAGCTCACCGTCGTGCAGGTAGCCGTGCTCTTTGGCCAGAGTGGTGGACTTCTCGATGAGCTCATCGGTGCTGGTGGCGAGGTCCATCATGAGCGGGGTGATGCCCCAGGAGATGGACAGCTGGCGCTGGACCTGCTCGTCCATGACGCAGGCGATGATGGGCTGTGTGGGGCGGTACTTGCTCAGCAGGCGGGCAGTGTTGCCGGACTCGGACACGGTGACGATGGCAGAAGCGTTGACGTCCTTTGCGGTCAGGCAGGCAGCGTGTGCGGTAGCGTCGCTGACGCTGATCTGGCCGGTGGTATCGGTCAGGCGGTTGTCGCGGTAGTGGACCTCGTTCTCGGTGCGCTCTGCAATGGCGGACATGGTCTTGAGGGCCTCAACAGGGTATGCGCCCGCAGCGGTCTCGCCGGAGAGCATGATAGCGGAAGTGCCGTCGTAGATGGCGTTTGCCACGTCGGAGATCTCGGCGCGGGTGGGGCGGGGGTTGACCATCATGCTGTCCAGCATCTGGGTGGCAGTGACGATGGGCTTGCCGAAGGAGAAGGAGCGGTCGATGACGCTCTTCTGGATGCCGGGCAGCTCGGTGAAGTCGATCTCGACGCCCAGGTCACCGCGGGCGACCATGACGGCGTCGGCAGCGGACAGGATGCTGTCGATGTTATCGACGCCCTCGCGGTTCTCGATCTTGGCGATGATGCGGATGTTGGAGTCGTACTCGTTCAGCAGGTTGCGGATGTCGTAGACGTCCTGTGCGGTGCGCACAAAGGAAGCAGCGATGAAATCAAAGCCCTGCTCGATGCCGAAGATGATATCGTCCTTATCGCGCTGGCTCATATACGGCATAGACAGGTGCACGCCGGGCACGTTGACGCCCTTCTTGTTCTTGATCTTGCCGTTGTTCAGCACAGTGCAGACGATGTCGGTATCATTCACGGTCTGGATCTGCAGTTTGATCAGGCCGTCATCCAGCATGATGGTGCCGCCGGGGGCCACGTCCTGAGGCAGATCCTTGTAGGTGATGGAGCAGATCTCCTTGGTGCCCTCCACCTCGCGGGTGGTCAGGGTGAAGGTCTGGCCGGCTTCCAGCATCTCGGTGCCGTTCTTGAAGTCCTTCAGGCGGATCTCAGGGCCTTTGGTGTCCAGCAGAGCAGCCACGGGCTTGCCCAGCTCCTCGCGCAGGGACTTGAGCAGGTCCAGACGGCCCTTGTGCTCCTCGTGGGAGCCATGGGAGAAGTTGAAGCGGGCAACATTCATGCCGTTGGCGATCAGTTCACGCAGGACGCCGTCCTTGTCGGTGGAAGGGCCCAGGGTGCAGATAATTTTCGTTTTTCTCATTCAAAATACCTCCGTCTACGTTCTCACTCTCTCATTTATTTTGCAGCAGGCTGTCTGCTGTCATGCAGAACGGCCCGCGCACACGACCAACAGGGAAAACTCCCCGTGCTGTGGGTTGGAATGTACGGTAAAGTGAAAATCCAAAACTTTACCAACTACTATTATAATCGCTTTCTGACAAGAGAGCAAGTGGAATTTCAGGATGAATACAACTTTTTTGCATACCGGGAGGTTTGAACAGATGTTTGACGCAGAGACGCGGTAATTTTGCGGATTTTGCACAGAGAAATCGTTAAAGAAATGGCTAAGATCCTGCCCGTCAGGACAGCTGTGCAGCATGGAAAGACAGCCCTTGCAAACGGGCCTGTTTTTGCTTATAATGGTGGCAGGTAAAAGTGTCACTTATCCGGGCTGACCCGGAAGAAATGGAGAAAACCAAGATGGAAAAACGTGTCTTTCTGATCGTGCTCGACAGCTTTGGCATCGGCGCCGAGCCGGATGCCGCCGCTTTTGGCGACGAGGGCACCAACACGCTGGGAGCCATTGCAAAGCATCCCAACTTCAACTGCCCCAACCTGCAAAAGCTGGGCCTGTTCAACATCGACGGTGTGACCGCCGGGGAAAAGACCGCTGCCCCCACCGGTTCCTTTGCCCGCCTGCAGGAGCAGAGCATGGGCAAGGATACCACCATCGGCCACTGGGAGATCGCCGGTGTAGTCAGCCCGGAGCCGCTGCCCACCTTCCCCGAGGGCTTCCCGGAGGAGCTGATCCGGGAGTATGAGCAAAAGACCGGCCACAAGGTACTGTGCAACAAGCCCTATTCCGGCACGCAGGTGCTGAAGGACTACGGCGAGCAGGCCATGAAGGAAAACGCCCTCATCGTCTACACCAGTGCCGACAGCGTGTTCCAGGTGGCCGCCAACGAAGAGCTGGTGCCGGTGCACGAGCTGTACCGTTACTGCGAGATCGCCCGCGAGATGCTCAAGGGCGAGTATGGCGTGGGCCGCGTCATTGCCCGCCCCTTCCTGGGCCGCACCGCCGATACCTTCTACCGCACCACCAACCGCCACGACCTGAGCCTGAAGCCGCCCCGCGCCACCATGCTGGACCTGCTGAAGAACGCCGGCAAGGACGTCATCGCCGTGGGCAAGATCTTCGATATCTTTGATGGCGAGGGCGTGACCGAGAAGATCAAGACCACTGGCAACACCAACGGCATTGCTTTCACCAAGGCCCTGCAGACCCGCGACTTCGAGGGCCTGGCCTTTGTGAACCTGGTGGACTTTGACATGCTGTACGGCCACCGCCGCAATGTGGCGGGCTACGCGGCTGCCGCCACCGAGTTCGACCGCTTCCTGGCCGACTTCATCCCCGGGATGCGAGAGGGCGACCTGCTGATGATCACCGCCGACCACGGCTGCGACCCCTCCTACACCAAGACCACCGACCATACCCGCGAGTATGTGCCGTATCTGGTCTGCGGCAAGGGCGTGAAGCCCGGTGTGGACCTGGGCACGAAGCTCTGCTTCGGCACCATTGCCCAGACCATCTGCGAGTATCTGGGCGTGGATGCCTCCAGCCTGGACGGCCACAGCGTGTGGAACGAGATCAAGGCATAAGATCCTGACAACGAAAAAAACGAGGCCCCGGAGGTTCTGCCCTCCGGGGCCTCGGTGCGGTTGTGGGAAATCAGGCTGCGTCGTTCTGGGACGCTGCATTGTAGATGGCATCCAGAATGGTGGACGCTGCGTTGTACAGCGAGGATGCAGCCTGTTCCACCTCTTCCTGCGTGGGCAGGGAGATGGACGGAGCTTCGGTGCTGCCGTCACTGGTGCCGCTGTCGGCCGGAGTCTCCGGCTCCTGGGGCTGGGTGTCGGCAGGCTGTTCTGCAGGCTGCTCAGCAGGCGTTTCGGCTGGGGTCTCTTCCGGCACGCTCTCGGCGGGCTCCTCCACGATGACGCTTTCCGCCGGTTCTTCCGGAATGGAAGCAGCGGCGTTCGGGTCGGTGGTGGGGGTGAACACATCGGTCTTTTCCGGCTTCTGGGTGGTGTCGGCAACGGTGCCCTCACCGCCCAGCACGGACGCGATCATTTCCCTGGCCTTGCTCACAGAAGCATCGTCCGGTTTCATGACGTAGAGCTTCTGTCCCTTGGCGGAGTAGCATTTGGTGCTGCTGGAGCTTGTGCCGGTGACGGTATAGCTTTCAATATCCCACTCGGCAAAGTCGCTCAGCTGCATCCGCACCAGCGCACTGATCTGATCCTGCGAAAAGCTGGTCACAAAGCAGTCGGAGGCGGCATCCATGATCTTGGAAAAGCCCATCAGCAGGGCAGGGGACTTGATCTTGTTCAGCATGGCATCGATCACCTTCATCTGGTTGATGCCGCGCTGGATATCGCCGGAGGCAAAGGCGTGGCGCTCCCGGGCAAAGGCCAGGGCGGACTTACCGTCCAGATGGTTCCAGCCTTCGGCAAAGGTGGTGGGGTCGTAGTAGCCGGGGCTGCCCACTGAGGTGAAGGCCTGGTCGGAATATACGTCCACGCCGCCCAGGGCGTCCACGATATTGATGAAGCCCGCAAAATTGATGCGGATGTAGTGGTCCACGTTGATGCCATAGAGGTTGCCCAATGTGGCCATGCTGGTCTCCACACCGTACAGACCGGCGTGGGTCAGCTTGTCCTTGCTGTTGGTGCCGGCCAGATCCACATAGTAGTCGCGGGGCGTGTTGATCAGTGCCACCTGCTTGGTCTGGGGGTTCACCACAGCCAGAATGTTCACGTCGCTGCGGGCTTTTTCGGTCAGTTCACCACGGGTGTCCACGCCGCTGAGGTAGATGACGAAAGGCTCCTTGGTGATCTTGTTGGCCTCGGCACCGGTGAGCAGACCGTTGGTCATGTTGTCCAGCGCGGTCAGACCCTGCTGGGCCCAGACACAGCCCAGCGCCATGCAGGCGCACAGGAACACCGAGAACACCCGGGACACCTTTCCGGGCACATTGTACTCCTGACAGCGCTTGACCAGCAGCCAGAGCAGGAACAGCAGGGCGGCCAGAATGACCAGATACAGCACGGGCAGCATCTGGGTGCGCCACAGCTGTACCAGCGAGGCTGCACTGAGAATGCCCTGCACCGGCAGCAGGATCCTGCCGAAAGCGGAGGGCCGGGCGGCGGCAGCCTGTGCCGGGGCACCGCTGCGGCGCGGGGCAGAAGAACCGGGCTTTTTCCGGGGCGGCGGTGTGGGGGACGGGTCCTCCGCAAAAAAAGCGGAGCTGTCCACTTCCACGGTGCGGTCTGCCGCACTGCGGCTCTTGCGGTTCACACGCCGCAGGGAACGGTTGGAATCATCCTTCATAGGAAATCTCCTTTTGAGCGCAAGGCTCAGTCGGCCGGCACGATGGTCAGCACCGCGCGGGCGGGCAGGCAGGTGGCGGTCTGGTCTTCGTTGGACAGCCAGCCGAAGCTCTCACAGATGTGGTCCGGGCAGGGGGAGTCCACAAAGCGGGCAGTACCGTCCTTGATCTCGATGTGCACCGTGTAGTACCCGGTGTCCACGTCATAGGTATCATTCTTGTCCAGCGGAAGGTTCATGGTGGTGTTGTTGTCGCCGTAGATCAGTTCGGCCCGCAGCTTGGAACCGCTGCTGTGTGCACTGCGCACCAGCAGCAGAACGGCGGCAATGGCCAGAACGACGGCGGCAAACAGAAGATTGGTCAGCAGTTTTTTGTGTTTCATGTGTCAGTCCTTGATCGAAAGCTGTTCCAGTTCGGCGAGCCAGAGGGCGGCACAGGCATCGCTGGGCATGCGCCAGTCGCCGCGGGGCGAAAGGGTCACGCTGCCCACCTTGGGGCCGTCCGGCAGGCAGCTGCGCTTGAACTGCTGGGCGAAGAACCGCCAGTAGAAGTTGCGCAGCCACTTGTACAGCACGCTGTCGGGGTATTCGGGGCGGCCTGCAAAGGCGGCCTTTGCCAGCCGGAAGATCTTGGCCGGGCCAAAGCCGAAGCGCAGAACCTGATACAGGTAAAAGTCGTGCAGCTCATAGGGGCCCACCAGATCCTCGGTCTTTTGCGCGATCTCGCCGTCCTTGGCGGGCAGCAGCTCCGGGGAGACCGGAGTGTCCAGAATGTCCAGCAACACGGTGCGCAGGGTGTCGGTGGCGGCAATGTCGGCTTCGTAATGCACCAGATGGCGCACCAGCGTTTTGGGCACCCCGGCGTTCACACCGTACATGCTCATGTGGTCGCCGTTGTAGGTGGCCCAGCCCAGTGCCAGCTCCGACAGGTCGCCGGTGCCTACCACAAGGCCGCCGGTACGGTTGGCGGTGTCCATCAGCTCCAGCGTGCGCACACGGGCCTGCCCATTTTCAAAGGTCACGTCCAGCACGCTTTCGTCCTGGCCGATGTCCCGGAAGTGGCTGTGCACCGTTTCGGCAATGTCGATCTCTTTGAAGGAGACCTGCAGCTCATCGCACAGGATCTCGGCATTGCTGCGGGTGCGGTGGGTGGTGCCGAAGCAGGGCATGGTCACGGCCAGCACATCGCTGGCGGGGCGGCCCAGCTGCTTCATGGCGCGCACCGCCACCAGCAGGGCCAGACAGCTGTCCAACCCGCCGGAAATGCCGATGACCGCCGTTTTGGCGTGGGCGTGCTCCAGCCGCTTGGCCAGACCGTCGGCCTGCATCTTCAGGATCAGTTCGCAACGCTCGGCGCGGCGCTTGGGGTCGCCGGGCACGAAGGGTGCCGGGTCGATCCAGCGGGTGAGAGGGGTCTCGGTGAGTTCCAGATCAAACTCCACCGTGGTGTAACCATCGCGGCTCAGCTCAAAGCTGGTGTTGCGGGCACGCTCGGCCTCCATGCGCTGGCAGTCGATCTCGGTCTCGGCAATGCCGCCCGCAAAGGGAGCCGTCTCGGCCAGCAGGGTGCCGTTTTCGGCGATCAGGTCGTGCCCGGCGAACACCATGTCCTGGGTGCTCTCGCCGTGCCCGGCCGAGGCGTACAGGTAGCCGCACAGCAGGCGGGCCGACTGGTTGGACACCAGTGCCCGGCGGTACTCGGCCTTGCCGACGGTCTCGTCGCTGGCCGAAAGGTTGGCGATGATCGTGGCCCCGGCCAGCGCGTGGAAGGTGGAGGGCGGCAGTGCGCTCCACAGGTCCTCGCACAGCTCTACGCCCAGCACAAAACTGGGCATGGACCGGCAGCGGAACAGCAGCGAAGTGCCAAAGGGCACCTGCTGGCCGCACACGGTGATCGTTTCCACCTCGGTGCTGCCGGGGGTGAACTGGCGCTTCTCGTAGAATTCGCCGTAGTTGGGCAGGTAGGTCTTGGGCACAAGGCCCAGCAGCTGCCCGCGGCACAGCACGGCGGCGCAGTTGTACAGCTTGCCGTGTACCAGCAGCGGCAGGCCAACCAGCACGACGGTGTCCAGCGTCCGGGTGCCGTCCAGCACGGTCTGCAGGGCATCCAGCGCACCGGTCTGCAGCGTGTGCTGCAGGAACAGGTCGCCGCAGGTGTAGCCGGTGAGGCAGAATTCCGGGAACACGGCCAGCTTGACCCCGCGCGCGGCGGCTGCCTGCACGTCGGCAAGGATCTGCTGGGCGTTATAGGTGCAGTCCGCCACCCGCAGGGCGGGGGAGAAGGCGGCTGCCTTTAAAAAACCATCTTTCATCGGAGGATTTCACATCCTGTCTTTCGTTTTAGCCTGCAGAGGGCCTGCAGTGCCCATAGTATACCACAAACTGCAACAAACGGAAAGTAACAGCTTGGTAAAAGAAGTGTGACAAAACAAAAGCTGCCCGCAGGGATGCGGGCAGCCGGAAAGCATAAAAGCGGAAAACGAGATGGACCGTAAGCCGGGTTCTGTATTAAACGACGATCTGTCTAGACCTGCCATTGCTGACAGGTTCATGCCGCCTTCGGGACACGCGAGCAGCGCTGTACGTCCCATATAGGCGTTGCTTCCGGTAGGGTTTACAAAGCCGCATGGTCACCCATGCGCTGGTGAGCTCTTGCCTCGCCGTTTCATCCTTACCGCATTGCTGCGGCGGTTTGTTTTCTGTTGCACTTTCCCTGAGGTCACCCTCGGCTGCCGTTAGCAGTTACCGTGCTCTGTGAGGCCCGGACTTTCCTCAGAGCGGTCAAAGCCGCCCCGCCGCCGTATGTTCCACTCGTTTTCCGTTCCTCATAATACCATAAAAAAACAAGATTTGCAAGCGAAAGCGTTTTTTGCTATACTATTTATATCTGTTTTTCGTGCAAAGGAGGGGCGCGCGTGCGTCTGTATTTCACGGTACCGGACACCCTGCAGACCCAAAATGGAACGCTTGTGCGGAACTTTCTGCGCCAGTGTGCCGTTTCTACGGAGCTTGCCCGGGCAGTCAAATTTCAGGGCGGCGGCTTTTTTGCCGACGGTGCGTCCGTGCTGGCCAACCGCCGGGTGTACCCGGGGCAGGTGCTGAGCTTCGACCTCCCGCCGGAAGCGGGCGGCGTGGCCCCGCAGCCGGACATTGCCGTGCAGGTGGTCTACGAGGATGCCTTTGCCGTGGTGCTGGAAAAGCCGCCCCATCTGGCGGTGCACCCCACTCTGAACTACCCCGGCGGCACGCTGGCCAACGGCTATGCAGCCTGGGCACTGCAGCAGGGCCGCAGCCCGGTGTTCCGCCCGGTGAACCGCATCGACAAGGACACCAGCGGCCTTGTGCTGGCGGCCCGCAACACCTATGCTGCGCCGCTCCTGGCAGAAAACGTGCAGAAGCTCTACTACGCCATCGTGGAGGGCGAGCTGCCCTTGGGGCCGGGCGTGATCGACGCGCCCATCGGCCGCCGGGGCGACAGCATCATCGGGCGGTGTGTGACCCCGGAGGGCAAGCCCAGCCGCACCGAGTACACCATATTAAAGGTACAGAACGGCCTGAGCCTGGCCGCCTGCGTGCCGGTGACCGGCCGCACCCACCAGATCCGGGTGCACTTTGCGTCCATCGGCCACCCGCTGGCCGGGGATGACCTCTACGGCGGCCGCCGGGACCGCATCGGGCGGCAGGCACTGCACTGCGCAAAGCAGACCTTCCGGGTGCCGGAGTACACCGAGGTGCCGGACGGCATCTGCATCCGCACCCCAGTGAGCGCCGGAACAGGCCGCACGGTGACCGTGGAAAGCCCGCTGCCGCAGGATATGGCCGACCTGCTTTCGTGAAAAGTGCGTGAAAGAACTGCCCAAATTTTGTGCAGGTGCTTGTTTCATTCCGTGCAAGGTGTATAATAAAATGAGCATAGATCGTCTGTGCGCTGACATTCAGCCGCACAGGATGTGGAAACCACCGCCGCGCCGGATGCAGAGCAGCTTTGCCGCGCGGCAAGGAAGGAGAAACCCGTTTGATCGAAGATAAGACAAAGGAACCGCAGACCGCGGAGCCTGCGCAGCAGCCGCCGAAAAAACGCGGCCAGAAGCTGCGCTCCCTGTGGGCACAGTTCCAATGCATGCAGCTCCTGCGTCGGCACCGCTTCCGCCGCAGGACCCAGCATCACGTCAATCATTTTTCTCAGAAGCTGCTGCAGAACCGCCTCGTTCTCATCGTAGGTGAGGCCCTGTACGCTCTGGGATTTTCGGCCGAATATACATTTGTCCGTGTCGGACGCACGGTGTGCGGGGGCGTGTCCGGTGCACTACTCTGGGTGCGCAGCCTGCTGCACACCATCGTGTCCATGGCGTTCCCCGGTGCAGCCCAGATGGTGCGCGACCTGTTCGGGCCCATCGTGCTGTTCTTCCGGGGCATGGGTTCGCTGCTGGTACATGCGCACCGCGTCCGGAAGGAAAAGGGCTTTGGCGCAGCCGTAAAGGACAGCGTACATTATCTGGTCGGCGGCGTGCGGCGCAATGTGCGCACCCTGCCGCGCATGGCCATGTACATCCTGCCGGTGCTGGCACTGGCCGGGATGGTCACGGTGGTGCAGAACACCATCCGTCAGCCCTATGCGCTGGAAGTGCAGGTGAACGGCCAGACCGTGGGCTATGTGGCCAACGAGGATGTGTTCAACTCTGCCAAGGAAGCCGTGCAGGAGCGTATCAACGATGCAGGCACGGACGAGAACACCAAGTGGACGGTGGAGCCCACCTATACCATTTCGGTGGCACACAGCGTGCTGGACGAAAACGAGATGGCCAACGCCATCCTGAAGTCCTCCAGCGACCAGATCAGTGAGGGCACCGCCCTGTATCTGGACGGGGAACTGACCGCCGTGTGCTCGGACGGCACTGCCCTGCAGAGTTACCTGAGCAGCCTGCTGGAACCCTACGAGAACCCGGAAGATCCCAATGTGACCGTGGGCTTCAACAAAGAGGTCACCCTGGAGAATGGCATCTACTTCAATGAAAGCTTCCAGCAGGAAAACGATGTGGAGTCGATGCTTTCCGGCGTGCAGCAGCAGGAAAAAATCTATACCGTGCAGACCGGCGACACCCTGTGGAGCATTGCCCAGAAGAACGACCTGACCTTCCGGGAACTGTGCGAGCTGAATACGAACTTCAAGGGCGCGGCCCTGACCGAGACCTCCAACATCCAGGCCGGTGATGAGCTGATCGTGACCAAACAGGAAGCCACGCTGGAAGTGCGCATCACTAAGATCGAGACCTGGCAGGAGGAGATCCCCTATACCAGCGAGACGACCAAATCCAAAGAGTACAACGTGGGCACCAAAAAGACCACGCAGGCCGGTGAAAACGGCATCCGCAGTGTGACGGCCCAGCGTGTGTACGACACCAACGGCACCCAGCTCAGCCAGCAGATCCTCAGCACTGAGGTGATCAAGGAGCCTGTGACCGAAAAGATCGTGGTGGGCACCAAGAAGGTGACTACCAGCACTTCCTACATCACCGGCAGCGGTCAGTTCATCTGGCCGGTGCCCGGCTACCGGAACTGCTCGCGCTGGTACGGCGGCAGCCACAAGGGCGTGGACATCTGCGCCGCCGCCGGTACGCCCATTTACGCTTCGGCGGGCGGCACCGTGACCAAGGCCGGTTACAACAAGGCTGGTGCAGGTACGGGCTATGGCTACTCCATCATCATCAACCATGGCAACGGCTACACCACCGTGTATGCACACTGCCTGTCGCTGGTGGTCCATGCAGGCCAGACCGTCAAGCAGGGCCAGCTGATCGGCTATGTGGGCAGCACCGGCCGTTCCAGCGGCAACCACTGCCACTTCGAGATCCGGCGCAACGGCTCTTACATCGCACCGCAGAACGTGTTCAACCGCAGAAAATACAGGTAAGCATGCAGAGCGGGCCTTTCCACCGGGAAGGGCCTGCCTGCCGATCATAAAGAAAAAGGAGAGATGTTCTATGTCTACCCCTCACAACAGCGCCGAAAAGGGCGATTTCGCCAAGACGGTCCTCATGCCCGGTGACCCTCTGCGCGCCAAGTTCATTGCCGACACCTTCCTGCAGGATGTGCGTCAGGTGACCGGTGTGCGCGGCATGCTGGGCTTTACCGGCACCTATCAGGGCCGCCCCATCAGCGTGATGGGCAGCGGCATGGGCATGCCGTCCATCGGCATCTATTCCTACGAGCTGTACACCCAGTACGGCGTCGAGAACATTATCCGCATCGGCTCCGCCGGCTCCTACACCGACAAGACAAAACTGTTTGACGTGGTGCTGGCCACGGGTGCCTACTCCGAGAGCAACTACGCCGTGACCCAGAGCGGCGACACCGACGACATCCAGACGCCGAGCGCCGCGCTGAACGATGCCCTGCGCGCCAGCGCCAAGGCTGCCGGTATTCCGCTGATCGAGGGCAACATCCATTCCTCCGACGTGTTCTACCGCCAGCCCAGCGACGAGAAGCCGACCTATTGGGAAAAACTGCGCGACGAAAAGGGCTGCCTGGCCGTCGAGATGGAGAGCTTTGCACTGTTCCACAACGCCAGGGTCCTGGGCAAGCGTGCCGCCTGCCTGTTGACGATCTCCGACAGCTTTGTTTCGCCGGAAATCACGACTGCCGAGCAGCGCCAGACCAGCTTCACCGCCATGATGAAGGTCGCGCTGGGCGTTGACGCATTTCTGGAGAAGTGAGCATGGAAAAGGCTGAGATTCAGGCGCTCATCCGCGAGGCGTTCGCCGCGCAGAAGTTCGCCTATGTACCGTACTCCCACTTCCACGTGGGCGCGGCGCTGCGCGGCAAAAACGGACAGGTGTTCCGGGGCTGCAATATTGAGAACGCGAGCTACACCCCCACGAACTGCGCCGAGCGCACGGCTCTGTTCAAGGCCGTCAGCGAGGGTGTGCGCGAGTTTGACGCCATCGCCATCGTCGGCAGCAAGGTGGGGGAGACGAACACCCTCGTTACTGGCCCGTGCGGTGTCTGCCGTCAGGCGCTCTATGAGTTCGGCGGCCCCGAATTGACCGTCATCATGGCCAGGAGTGAGGACGATTACATCGTCACGACCCTCGGCGACCTGCTGCCCTACGGCTTCGGCCCGGCAAATCTGGAGTAAAATTACTTTCTTTGGCTCCCCTTGAGGGGAGCTCCCGCTGCAGCGGGTGAGGGGTGGCTGGGTGCCGCACGATTTACGCGGAGTCTCCCGCCCGCCCCTCCGGCTCTGCGGGGCCACCTCCCCTCAAGGGGAGGCTTTTTCAGAAAACCAAAGGAGTTCCCTTACCACATGAAGAAATTCTTAGCACTGCTTCTGACGCTGGCGCTGCTGGCAGGGCTGACCGCCTGCAAGGATACGGAGGCTGCCAGCACCGCGCAGGAGCAGCACACTGTAACCGCCCCGACGAACGACGCGACTTTTGTCTACCAGCCCGATGACCCGGCGGCCACACTGCCCGGCGGAGAGTCCGTCGTGCTGGTGACCGGCCCCGGCGGCACGGAATCCGGCGAGGATGCCATGCTGTGGCAGGGCATACAGACGTTCGCCAACACGTACGGCTATACCGCCGACGCCCAGACTGCCGCGGGCAACACCGCAGACGAGGCCGAGGCCGCCCTGCGCGCTGCCGCTGAGAGCGGCGCAAAGCTCGTGGTCTGCCGCGGCGACACCATGGGCGCGGCGCTCTACCGTATGCAGGAAAACTACCCTGACGTCCACTACCTGCTGTTTGACAGCGAGCCCCACAGCGACGACTATAGCGCTTACAATACGGCCAGCCTTGTCCATTGCGTCCTCTTTCAGGAGGAACAGGCCGGGTATCTGGCCGGGTACGCCGCTGTAACCGATGGCTACACCACGCTCGGCTTCATCGGCGCGCAGGAGATACCGGGCATTGTGCGGTACTGCACCGGCTTTCTGCAGGGCGCGGAGGCCGCTGCCGAGCTGCAGGGCGAGTATGTCACCCTGCAGACCTGGTTCACCGATACCTATGAGAATAACGACGCCATTACCCAGCGGATGATCGACTGGTATAATAACGGTACGTCGCTTATTATGGTCAGCGGCGGCAACCTGTACGAGGGTGCGTCCGGTGCCGTCAACCAGACCGGCGGCAAGGCGATCACGACGGATTACGACAACACAGAGCTGGGAGACCGCGTGCTGGGCAGCGCCATCAAGTGCTACAACGCTGCCGTGCAGCGTCAGCTGTACACCTTCTTTGCGGCGGGCACCTGGAATGGCCAGACCGGCGGCCAGACCGAGAAGGCCGGCTTCACGAACGGCGAAGTCGCGCTGGAGGCCGGGGCGCCCTGGCGGTTTGACAGCTTCACGCAGGACGACTACCGCACGCTGTATGAGGATCTGCGCACCAGCGTCCTGAAGGTGGATGCCTACTCGGATCTGGATACGCTGCCGGAAACCCCGAACGTCACGGTGGACCGCCTGCTGTAACCCCCCACTTGGCCCCTCTGTGAGAGGGCTCCGCCCCTGCGGGGCACCTCCCTCGCCGAGAGAGGCAGGAGACTGCGCTTTGTTATGCTTTTGTAATGTTTTTTACGCCGTTTTGTCATTGAATTAACAGCGCAAATGCGGTATACTGAAAGCAAAGCGGCAGGGAACCGCCCTGCTGCGCAACTGAAAACAACCTAAGGAGATCAAAACCATGAAAAAGTTTCTCGCTTTTGTAATGGCTGCCAGCATGGCGCTCTCTCTGGCTGCCTGCGGCGGTTCTTCCGCCAGCACCGCCACGAGCACCACGACGGAGGCTACCTCTGAGGCTGCCGCTTCCACCTCCGGCAGCAAGACCGATGTCGCCTTTGTTACCGACGTCGGCAACATCGATGACCAGTCCTTCAACCAGTACACCTGGCAGGGCGTGCAGGATTTCTGCTCTGCAAACAGCCTGAACGCCAACTATTACCGTCCCACCGAGGACTCCGACGCCGCTGCGACAAGGATGGAAGACTGCACCGATGGTCGTTCCATCCTATAAATTTCGTAAGTTTAAACTAGGCATAGATGTG
>ENA-UPWU01000756-UPWU01000756.1-human-gut-metagenome-genome-assembly--contig:-NODE-756-length-14444-cov-6.525440_pt1 | contig 14444 bp, 20 predicted proteins | sample MGYA00250058_ERZ773392 | MGnify/ENA primary metagenome ERZ773392 (study PRJEB29103, sample SAMN06112084) | human gut metagenome | biome: human gut; feature: ankylosing spondylitis patient; material... | reverse complement strand
GCTGGAGGAGCAGATTATGCCCCGGATGGCGGCGCACGCCGACAAGATCCGTCTCAACGGGAAACTTTTCGAACGGATCAAAGCCGTCTACGACCGTCGCGCCGCGCTGGGACTCGACGCCGAGCAGAGCCGTCTGCTGGAGTAGACCTACCGCAGTTTCTTGCGCGCCGGAGCGCTGCTCGACGCCGAGCGGAAGGCGCGTCTGAAGGCGATCAACGAGGAACTGTCGCTCACGGCCGTGAAGTTCGGGCAGAACCTCCTCGCCGAGAACAACAACTATGCGCTGGAACTCGCCTCGTCCGATCTGGACGGCATTCCGGCCACGGCCCGCGATCTGGCCCGCGAAAAGGCCGAGGCGATGGGCCGGAAGGGCAAATACGTCTTTACGCTGCACAAGCCCAGCCTGATCCCGTTTCTGACCTGCTCGTCGAAACGCGAACTGCGCGAGCAGATCTACAAGGCCTACCTCAACCGCTGCAACAACGGCGACGAGTATGACAACAAACAGCTGATCAACGATTTCATCCGCTTGCGCACGGAGAAGGCCCACCTGCTGGGCTATCCCTCGTATGCCGCCTACGTCGTGGACGACGAGATGGCCGGAACGACCGACGCCGTGTACGGCCTGCTGGAGGAGATCTGGACCCCGGCGCTCGAAAGCGCCAAGGGCGAGCTGGCCGAGATGGAGGAGCTGTTCCGGAAGGATTTCCCCGAGGGAGAGTTCGCGTCGTGGGACTGGTGGTATTACGCCGAGAAGGTCCGCAAGCAGAAATATGCCCTCGACGAGGAGATGCTGCGGCCCTATTTCTCGCTGGAGAACGTGCAGGGAGGCATCTTCTTCCTCGCCAACCGGCTCTACGGCATCACGTTCCGCCCGATCGTCGTGCCGCTGTACCACCCCGAGGCGGTCGCTTACGAGGTGCTCGACGTCGACCAGTCGCATCTGGGCGTGCTCTATTTCGATTACTTCCCGCGCGACGGAAAGAGCCAGGGCGCGTGGTGCGGCAACTACGTGGAGCAGACCTACGAGGACGGGAAGCGTGTGGCGCCCGTGGTGTCGGTCGTCTGCAACTTCACGCGCCCGGCGGGGGGCAATCCCGCGCTGCTGACCCTCGACGAGACCGAGACGCTGTTCCACGAGTTCGGGCATGCGCTCCACTTCCTGTTCCACGACGTGAAGTACCGCGGACTCGCGGAGGTCGAGGGCGATTTCGTGGAGCTGCCCTCGCAGCTGATGGAGAACTGGGCGTTCGATCCCGAGGTGCTCAGGCAGTATGCCGTGCATTACCGTTCGAACGAGGTGATTCCGAAATACCTCGTCGACAAACTGCGCCGCAGCGAACTTTTCAACCAGGGTTTCATGGCCACCGAGCTGATCGCCGCGTCGCTTTCGGACATGGACATCCACTCGATCACCGAATACGAGCCGTTCGACCCGATGGCCTTCGAGCGCAAGGCCCTGACCGAAAAACGCGGGCTGATCCCGCAGATCGAGCCGCGCTACCGTTACCCCTATTTCTCGCACATCTTCGACGGCGGCTACTCTGCGGGCTACTATTTCTATACGTGGTACGAGAAATCATCGATTACGTTGCCAACGTATTAAGTGTAGGAGGCTGTAGGAGAGTGTATGATGACAGATAGCATAAAAGCAGATGTTCTGTATTTCAAGACATTGCCGTATGAGGAAATTTTCAGGCTTTTTAACGATTTCGAAAACATGGAAGTGGTGCTTTTCGATAAAATGGAGGATTTCGTATTTTATTCAAAAATAAAAAACGGTTGGAGCATGATTTTGAATAAACATAGACCGAAAGAGCATAGGAAATATAAAATGATATATTTATACGGACTTATTTTGAGCGGGCTTGCAGATAAAGACGGTGATAAAGAACCGTTTAAATCTAATATCGAGGAATATAACGCGGAGTTTGATGCGTTGTATAATAAATAATTTTTAAAGGAGTTTGTAGCAATGAACAAAATTTATCTGATTGGAAGAGTGGTGCGAGATGTCGAATATGTCCAGACAAAGACCGAGAAAAAGATGGTGAATAACTGTTTGGCAATCGACCAAGGAAAGGATGCCGAGGGAAATAAACAGACGATGTTTGTAGATATCACGCTTTTCGATAAGACGGCGGAAATCTTTAAACTGTACGTTGATAAGGGTGATAAAGTAGCGGTGAACGGAGAACTGCGTATCCGTGATTTCACGCGCGAGGACGGTAGCAATGGGAGGTCTGTGAACGTGCTTGTGAGGGATTTGGAACTTGTCGAGCCGAAAAAAGAAAGCGGCGATGGAAGAGTTCAACGATGACGAGGATATTCCGTTTTGAGGAGGAGTTATGGAGAAGCAGAAAGATATTGAAGAAATGGCAAAAGCAATATACGAAACAGGCGTTGCGATCGACGGTACGGATATTGCATTCGGCTTAATGGAAGAAAGCCATTTTCATAGAATGGCGGGAAAACTTTATAACGCAGGCTACCGCTTGGAAAGCGAGGTACGGAAGGAAACGGCGAGAGAGATTTTAAATAAGATTTACGATGAAATAGAAAAAGCACGTCTTGAAAGTGAATTTCAAGATGAAAATGGGAAGTGGCTAATAGACGAAAGCGAATTCATGAGTGAATTTACGTTAGGAAAATTGTATGAATTGTATGCTGAATACGGAGTGGAGGATGGAAGAATGAAAATCAGTAAAAGCAAACTGACCCGTGAATTTTTAGAAAGCAATGCGGGTAAAAAGGTTAAAATTGTTCTTATGGACAACAACGCTATCTATGGTATATTGCAACTTGGCAACGGCTTTTTCTACGAACCGAAGAAGTATGTTGTAGGCAATATGTGTTTTCGGTTGTCGCACATAAAGAGTATCGAGGTGGAAGAATGAACAACGACGAACTGAAAAAGAAGATTGTGGAAATAGTCGCAATGGCAATATGCGAAGCGGATGAGTTGCCGTTTAAAGACAATCCTCCTTTTTAACTCATATGAAGATAGTAGTAGATTATGAAACGATGGCGGAGGGGCTTAAAAAAGCCCTTTCGTCAACGGATTTGAAAGAGTTGCGCAATACTTTGATTATCCTTGCGGGATATATAGACGGAGCACATTTTTCAGCAGTATCGAAAGCATATAAGGAGCGTATGAAATGGCAATTTCAAGATATAACTATATCCATAGAAACAAATCCAACATCACGGTCGGAATAAAAGGTCAGGCAAAGAGCGTATTTGAAATAAAAGATATAGTGGCAAATGTTTCAAAGGTACAACAGCAATCGATAAAATTATCGATGGAATACAGCAAAAACGCGAAGTTTCCCGATTTTCTCGGCATGGACAAAGAATATACGAAGATACTTCGGGAAATCCCGTATAAATTGAGCGATGTCATAGAAAAGAAAGGGCACTACGAGCCGCAACAGATATTGGAAGCGTTGAAATACCTGAAAGGCATTGCGACCGACGAGGAGAGTTTTAAGCGAGAATTTTATAACGAGGTAAACAAATACTACGGCACAAATTTCGATGTAAAACAGACCGAAATATTACTGAAAAAAGGTACGTTTATGTACGTTCCTCACGATTACTCGCATAAACCGTCCGACCCTGTACCTCTACAGGATTGGATAATCAAGAACACAGAACTTGACGAAAGCCAAATCAGAAGAATAAACGACCTTGAGGAATTGAAAAAAATCGCGCAGACATATATTCAGGCGAGGGAGTTGGCATGAAATTATTTTATCCAGATATAAAAACAACCGAAAGAGGATTGGAAACCACGGTATTTTTTTATGATGAGCCAGATGAAAGTTATGGGATAATAGGAATAGAGGACTTACTCGGATTTAACGAATACGACCTTGAAAACTCCTTTATTATCATTGTATCGTTTTCCATCTGTAAGCCGTCGCTGATATGGTGTTTGCTGAATAATCCCGAATTCCATCAGCAACGCGACCCGTCGGACAAAACCATGTCGTGGAACGTATACGGCGATTATATGGAAATCTACCGCACGAAAAAAGAAAAGATAACGATATGCTCCTACGAAAAGAAGTTCTTGCAGGACTATACGGACGCGGAAACGGCAAAGCGCCTGATGCTTACGGATACATATTTCAAACCCACGTGCACGCAGACAGCAAAGGCGGAGTTCATGGAGTGCGTGACGGGCTGTAAGAACGAATTCATCAACCGATACAAATTCGACAAGATATTTCCGCAACCTGAGGAGGAAGAGTTCATTACGTGGAAGAAAACGAAAGAAAGCGTGAAAGCGTTCATGTATCTGAAAAAGGCGGGAAATTATAAGGACGTATACAGTTACGATATCCGCGCGTCGTTCCCGTCTGAATTATATAACTCGTTATTTCCACAGGGGAAAGGCACAAGAGGATTGATAGAGGTACCCGTAAAGCATTGGTATATTGCCAAGATACGCGTATACCGCTGTATTCCCATCGTATACGACTTTTTCGGATTGTTCGATAAATTCATCGAGAACCAAAGACAGCCGTTTAATACGTACCTTACAAAGGATATGTTGGAATGTTTGGAAGAGTTCTACGACGTGGAATACGCGATACAGTTCAAATACTCATACAAGATGCAGAAAAGCATATTCGATAAGTTTATCGAGGACAATATCTACACGCCTGATAAGCCTATACGTAAGTATAACAAGGCGAAAAACAATACGTTGATAGGCTCATTCGGAGCGAACGACCAATATCCCGTGTACGAGTACATGATAGGCGGGGACAAGAAAAACAGAGTAAACGCGACGATAACATATGAAACGAAAGACAAGAAAGCGTTTTATCCGTTGTATCTGTACGTGAACGGCTCGGCCAAAGTCAAGATTTGCAGGTTATTGCAATCGAACTGGGAGCATATCATATACGCCAACACGGACGGTTTCGTATCAGATGCCCCCATCGAAATGGATTTAAGGTTTAATTCCAGGTACTCCGATTTGGTCGGGAAAGTGGAACTACGTCAATACTATCTTGAGTTTGCGGTAAAGGAAATATCCAATTACAGCGCGATATTTGCCAACGAGGACGGCGAAATCATGCAAGACATAAGATTGTCAGGCAGACGCATCATGGAGCCGCCTACCCACCAACAATTCATCGACGGCGGGTTCGAAACGTTATTACTGCAACAATCGGATTACGGTTTTATCAAGCCCGTAGTGTTCGTGGAACAGAGTTTGAAATATTATCAGTTAGTAGAGGAGAGGGACAGAAAATGAAAAATAGAAATATATTATATGAAACGTTAAAAAGATATTTAGAATATAATTTTGAACTTACGAAAGCACAAGGCGAGTTTTATGCGAAAGAAGTCATAGATATTTTTGATAAATGTCCAGACATTCCCGAAAAAGAAAACAGCCCAATAGATAAAGACAAAATGATTATAGATAAAGACAAAATGATTTTTGAGTTTCAAAGCACGTTAAAAGAACTTGTAAAAGCATTGAACGAGTTCGCCAACGACTATCGCACGGCGCACGGCATGAATTACGAGGGCGGCGGCGGTATGTTCGGTGGATTATTCGGGAGGAAGAAATAAATGAATAAGGCGAAAGATTTTTGGACTTAAAAATTGAGAATTGCATCATATCCCAGATTTATATAAAAAATAATAAAATTTATGTGTTTTCAGAATAAGGAAACGGAGGGTTTTAAGATGAGAGAGATTTTGTTTAGAGGAAAGCGGGCTGATAACGGCGAGATAATTGAAAGTACTAGTATTCAGCGATTATATGGTGGAAGTATAGTTTATTTGTGGTATCAGGGTGAATGGGTTGAAGTTGTTGCCAAATCATTAGTTCTTACTATTGACTAATTCACATAAATGTAGTATAATATAAACAGGGAGAGGGGGCGACAAAGTAGTACTGTTTGGGTTTTATCGCAATTTTAATCGGCGCGAGCCGTCCCATAGTGTCCGAAAGACCAGGCTACCCGCCCCCCTATCTATCCATGGGAAACAGCATTTACGAGAGCCAGGCACGGAAAGTGTTTGACTATAACCAATTCAGAATAAAAATATTGACGGGCGTGCGCGGAGCGGGTAAAACCTACCCCGTGCATGAGCATCTTCTGAATAAATATTTTAAAAAAGGCGAGTACTTCGTACTCGTGCGCGAAACGCAGGAAGAAGTGGATAATATGCTCGCGGGCGCGTTCTGGGACAGTTACCTGTTGGATGATAAAAAGTACAAGGGGCACCAGTACACGACCATGGGCAATAAAGTGATAATCGACGGTATCATTGTAGGATATGCGGTCGCTCTTTCCACGTACGGGAAGTTCCGAGGAGCGGTATCGCCCGTAGGACAGCGTGCCGTAAAGTCAAGGCGCGAACAGGAACTCGAGGAGCAAATCGAGGAAATGGAAGAGTTCGTCAAGAACAACATAGAGAAGACTACCACCGCGTTCTTCGACGAGTTTATCCCGCTTACCCCGAAGATGTCGGACGAGAAAAGATACCATGGATTCCTACACTTTTTGGAAACAGTTTTCAGATTTCGTCGCAATTGTATGGTTATACTATGCGGCAACATTACAAAGCCGTACGATATATTTCTTGAAAATTTCAATTTCAAACAGCCGCTCGATATTTCCTACGGGCTCAAAAAATCTTATACGATTTATAAGCCGAATTATCCGATAAAGCCGCTTGCGGTATGGTGCCATATCAAGCCGAACCCGAAATGGCTCGCCGCACGAGAGGAGAGCATCGTCGGTATGATTACACGGGGAAAAGAAGAGGATATGTTCTCTACGGGTAACGCGTACGTGAATACCGACGTAAGATATATTACGGGTAAACCCGACAAGCGCAAGGCGATGTATAATCTATCGGACGGAGAACGGCGCGTCACGTTCTGGAAGTCTTTGGAGCGGAATAAGTATTACATAACGGAACCGACGCGGAATAATTACACGACTTACGTATTCGATATCAAGTTATGCCGCCCCGACAACAGGTTGATACTGAAAAGTCTTGAAACGGCTATTGTGGAGATATTCGAAAGCGGGCTTATCGAGTTCGAGAATGCGAAGGTGTTCGATACCTTTGTAAATATATTGCCGACAAAAAGGAGTAAGAAATGAGTGAATGGTTAGATTTCGGGTTCAGGATAGCGACCTACGCCGCATGCCTTGCAACGTGGATACTGTTGCTGATAGCGCAACTGAGGAAAGCGTTCAAAGAAGCACGTAGCAAAAACACCGAAAAGGTGATGAATATAAATAAAGAAAAGCAGAAAAAAGAAGAAAAGGAGTTGGAACCTATGGCAGTATTTTTATGCGATAAGTGCGGGGCACAGGTAAAAGTGTCCGAAGCGAAACAGTACAACGATTTCGACGTCTGCGCGGCGTGCTATGATAAACTCAACCGCAAAGACGGTGAATTGAAACAGTTGGACGCGCAGATTGCGGAGTATGAACGCGTGCTCGCGGAACTGAAACAGCGTAAAGACCAAGTGGAGCATGAATAATGACGGACGAAGAATTTAACGAACTGCTTACACGGCTTGCGGATAAGGGGTTCAAGCCTGCCGCCACTTCAGAGCCTGAGCCCCCCGCAACAGATGATGAGAAAGACGCGAAAATAAAAGCGTTGGAAGATGAAATACTACTGCTCAGACAGCAGAACGCACTGCTCGGCGCAAAGGCGAAAGTAACGCCCGAGGACGAGCAGAAAAAGAAAGACGAGGAAGAGGCAAAACAAGTTGCCGAATATTTTAAAAACAGGAGAGTATAAACAATGTCGCATTTGATGAGTAATGAAAAGGTATTGAAAGCCGCGGGAGTGACCGATGAGGAAATCACCGCCATCAATACCGCAGACGCGAACGTAATCGTAAACACGTTGGAGCCTATCTTCAACAAACTGATGTCGTACGTACAGACCCAGCGCGTGGAAGTTGCAAGACTTGATAACCCTTTGCGAGGGCTTGAAAAAGGCTACGCCGCAATGAACGGCGGGAGCCTGAACGGTATGTTCCAGGAAGTCCTTGTACAGGCGCGGGATAAAGGTACGGATAATCTGTACGGCGGGAAGAAGTATGCGCCTAAGACCATTACGAACCCTTACGTAACATTCGATTACGGCAAAGACCCGCTTTCGTTTATCTATAAAATCAACGCGAAAATGGAGCGTATGATTGACTACGATGCGGCTGATATGTTGATGGCGCTCAAAAACAATTCGCTCGATGATTTTATCATGGGCAAACTTGCGGTGCTCCAGTCCGAGAATAACGCGGCTGAGTATGTCATGGAAAACAACGTTCTGAACTGCGAAGAGTATCAATACGATACCTACGCCAACGTACAGAAATTCAGCGATGCGGCGTCCCTCAATGCGTTCATGCATAAAGTGTTTGCAATGCAGAGATACCCCGAATCGAACATGCAGTACAAGAAAGTTAAGTTCAACACCACGAGAGGTACGGGCGATTTCGTGCTTATCATCGATACGCAGTTCGCGTTTGACTTCGCGCAGAAGTTCACCTACAAGCAGTATCTGAAACCGTTCCTGTTCCGTTCCGAGGACAGCGATAACTACGGTATGCAGGAAGAGCGTTCCCGTATCATCGAGGTAGACGCGCTCAATCCTACGACGCTTGCCGCGAATACCAACCTCGACCCTATGAACATGACGAAAGCGACTATTACGGGCGGTAAACTCATCGGGCGTATCGTTGACTTCAACGCCGTGAAGTTCGGCCTCGGGTTCAAGTCTGCTATCTCCAAACCGTTGAACGCGCGTACCACGTACTACAACGAAATTCAGGATTACTGTTTCGATATGTGCCCCGCGTATGTAAATGTTCCGTTGGTCATTACAGACGACTTCAAGTCCGACCGTATCATCAGCGTTTCCAACGTAGCCGCAGGCGCGTAATAAATTAAAAAGGAGTAGTCAAATATGTTTGTAGACATCAAACTTTATATGACTACGATTGACGAAGAAAATCTGTTTGTGGGGAGTTCACAAGAAAACCGTGAACTCTCCCTCAACAGTTTAAGAGTTCAAACGGAAATCATAAAAGCACCGTTCAATCCTACAGACCCGTTCAGATTGGAAGGGAACTATCTCGAGTATCAACGTAAATATAATTATGCCCGGTTTAAGTATTACGTGAACAACGACGATACCGAGCCGAGCGTGACGAGGTATTATTTCATACGGGATTTCGAGTACGTAAACGATATGGTCTGCCGCATGGTCTGCGACGAAGATTTAGTGTCCAATATATTCTGGCAGTTGAAATTCGCAAGGTTCTATCCGTCTATGTGTACGTATAACAGCAATAAACTTACGTCGAAAGGAAGAAAGTATAAAGCGATAGATGCCGGGCAGATATACGAAATAGAGGAAGAATATAACCTGCTGAAATATTTTCAAAGTTCGGGACTTCCTACGCTTGCAGTTGGATTTATCATATTTACGGCTACGTATCAGCGCGACGATGGAGACGGATTTGCATATATAGAGGGGAATACAACGTATCCTTTAAGGAATTACGTTTTACCTTTTATATACGACCCTCTGACTGGGAGCGTAAGGGAAGATTTTAAAATTTTTGCCGCAAGCGGAGATAGAGTTTTAGACGTGTTTGATTTAGGAAAATTCCTTAATCAGACTACGGCGGGGTTCGATATCGTTTCTTCAATGATTTATCTCAATCTTAAAAATGAGATAAATGTGACCGTAACAAAATATAATGATTACTATGGAGCAAGAATTTCGGGAATAGACGATAATTTTTTAAGGCAGATGACTTTGGCAGATATTGGAAATGCTATGGTAATAAAAAAGTTACCTGATGCTTTCGAAACATTTATAGAAAATCTTCCTATCGATATGTATTCTATTCCTGAGTATAGGAAACTGAATATATTCAACGGCGGAAACGTCTATGAATATGATATGCGACAAATTATTCCTTACGCGGGCACAACAAGAATAACGTATAAACAATCTTTCGTGCCGCCGTATCGCACGACGTTATATTTTAATGAAGAGCGGATACAGTACACGCCGAATAACTTTATCAGTTTCAATAACGATACCACGTTCATGGACTTTTCAAGCGCGTACGCAGACTGGTACCGCCAAAACTATAACTCCCAGATTATGGGATTAAAAGTAAAACAGGAAACTGAACGTGAAAATCTGGGTGTACGTACAGCGACCGGATTGGCGAATACGGTAGTAGGAATAGGCGCAACACTCGCTGGCGGACAGATATCGGCGGCGTTAAATAAAAACGCTGCCGCACCTGCATTGGCAGGAATAAACGCCGCAAAACAAGCGACAGACTTTGCGACGAACACGATTTCAAACTATCTCACGCTGAACAACAACCAATCGAAAGAACGGAAACTGCAAGAGTTTCAGATACAAGACTTGAAAAACACTCCGTCAGAAGTTTCGTTCGGCTCGTCTATCGTTCCGTTTATCGTGAATAAAATGTATATGCGGGTAGTTGTGTTCAAGAATATATTCTATGATGAAATCGTGAAATATCATAAGGCTTACGGTTTCGAAAGCATGATTGATATTTCCGACAGTTTCCAACAGCATACGCTGTTCGATTACTACCGCGCGGACGATACCGTATTAAATACCGATGAGGTTTTCCTCGATGAGATGGAACGCAGTCAGGTAGAAGATACGTTCTCGAAAGGCGTGCGCGTGTGGTACGATTATAACAACATGAAAAACTTTACTATAGAAAATCCAGAAAAGGCGGTGTAAAATGGGAAAATTAAACGACAGGCTTATGCAACTCGAGGCCGCCAATAATAAATCGCAAAAGGATAACCAAATCCTGCGCGAGCAAATATTTAAACTGACCGCACAGGCGGCGCGCGCAAAGGTCGAGAAAAGCGATAGGGCGAAACTCCGCAATCATGTGAAACGGCTATACATGAACTCTTTCCAGGAAACGGCTATATCCATTTTCGATTGGCAGAACTTACCTGAACCAAAGGAAATCGTAGGCGGTACAAGATTCGACAGTAAACGTATCGAAAGCATGATTGCACGGTGCGGACGCGTGGCGATATTCCCGTATTATTACTCGTTCCCAAATCTTGACGGGCATATGGTACGGAAAAAGACATACCTCGCGTTACCGTTTACCGGCTCTTACGGTCTGGACTGCTACGGTGAGTTCGGCGTGGTGCGTCCTTACGCGGCGTTCGGCGGGTCGCAGTATTTCAAAGACATGATAGTCAATAAGGACTGCGTTATCGTTTCAGACTTCTTCTTTCCTACGCTTACGGCGGGTAACACATCGTTCACGGTATTTCAGGCGATAGAACTGTACGCCGCGATGGTAGCCGACTGCGAAGTAGCGAAAAAGGTCAACCGAAACTGGATAAAACTCCCGATGCTGTTCGGTATCGACACGAGCGACGAGGACACTATCAAGACCGCCAACGCATTGTCTTTGGAAATCAAACAGTTACTGCTTGCGACCGAGGATAACGAGGACGCTTTCGTATCCCGGGTCGTGCCGTATCTCAAGACGCTGAGCACCAACGCGCAGTATTTCGGGAAAGAATTATCCGAGGAAATCAAGAACTACAAAAACGAAATGTTCGAGTTCCTCGGCATAGCGCATAACCAAAACGAAAAGAAAGAACGGCAGATAACTTCCGAAATCGAAGTCACGGCAGACCAATACAACATGAATATAACCAAACGCCTGAAAAACCGTACCGATGCGTTGGAACAGGCGAAAAGGCTTTGGCCTGAAGATTGGGGCGGCGTGAACATAAAGGTAAACCTGAACGGGTTCAACGAAAAGGAGGAGCAGAAAGATGGCGAATTTGACGCTGACGCTGAAAGAGATTGATTTGATTATCGGCGGGATTACTTCTCCCCGTGAACCGCATCAGGGTGTATTTGATATGTGCTCGGGCGATATCAACGTGGAGTACCTCGGGGAAAACTGGGGTACCTCAGATATCGAAACGCTCATCATGAACGAGTATGCGTTCCGTGAAATGTCGTTCGAAACGATTGAAGAGTTTCAGCAGTATTTTACGAACATATGGAACCGTGGGTTCTATATCATGAAACAAAACGTAGAGAACGCGCAGAAAATGACATTCCAAGACCAATCCGAAGATTATACCGAAAACACGAGCGCAACCTCTACTTCAACGACGAACGCGAGCGGGGACAGCAAGTTTACGAACGTACCGAACCAGTACAACAAGGATACTGACGCAGGGCTTACCTCGAGGAATATGAATACTTCCGAGGGAACGGGTCAAAGTTCAGGTTCAGGGGAACGTACGTTTAACTCGACCAAAACAGGGAACCCGTTCGAAAAATGGCTCGCGTACTCGGAGCGGAACCGTAACATTATTTATAAATTCGTGGATAGTTTCAATCCCATATTCATAAATACCGTTACGATACAAAATTTCTATAGGAGATATCTCGATGGCTACAATAAATGACAAGACCTATTCAGCATCGGAACATGAGCCTAAAACCGTCGCGGAACTGCTGTACCGCATGGAATTGATGCTGAAACAGGCGTTATTGCTCGGAGGGTTAAACTATAAAGGGATATACGATAGCGCAACAGTATACAGCAAAAACGACGCTGTTGTATATGCCGAAGACGGGCAAGGCTATGTACACGTAGGAGAAACCGATACTACAGGCATTCCTCCTACAGATACAAGCGTATGGGAAATCTATGTAAGCGGCGTGCCTGGTGTTCCAGGGAAAGACGGACGCGGCGTTCAATCAGTACAAATTGTGGAGATATAATAAATGGCTACAAGAACTTATGAAATAAAAGGTAAATACACGGACGGCACTGATTATACCGCGGGTACGTTTACAGTTTCAGACGGTACGAGCGGGAAAGATGCGCTTATATATCCGAATGTAATACAGACAGACGCACCAACAGTAGGTGCAATGAAAGTACTCGTTTCAACGGATTTTATTAGAGCGCCGCAAGAAAATGATTTTTTCATAGGCGTTTGTCAATATGATACTAACAAATCATTTATTGCAATGTGGGCTGTCGCAGGAGTAGATGGAGGAAACGCGACTTGTGTTATTGTAAGTTACGTTATTACAACAGGTGCTACAGGTCAGAAAGGCGCAGACGGCACCGATGGTAAAAACGGTAAGGACGGTGTAGGGTTCTATTACACCACGGATACTACGACGGGAACTACACCTATTTCAACTCTTCTATCAAATATAATGCCTTCGGGGATAAAGGTAGATGATTTTCTCGTGAACGCAAACGGAAAAGTATGTCAAGTTACTTCTATACAAGGAAATACCGTATCGACAGGATATAGAACATCTATTAAAGGCGCAACGGGTGCAACAGGTGCTACGGGAAAAGGCATCGCGTCCGTACAAGTAGTTGAGGTGTAATCATGGCAAAATTCGAATTAAAGGGGAAATACACCGATGGTACCGATTGGACAGCGGGTACTTTCGATGTGCCTACAAGTCTGCCGAACTATATGAGTTTGGAAAAACCGACGACTGTCGATGTATCTATGAATGGTTCAGAGGTAACCTATTCAGGCGTGGCCGAGTTCGAAAGCGGCGGTGCGATGGAAAGCGGTGAGTATCATCAAGTACTCCCGATGCCTGTTGAAATGCTTATTCCTGCGCCTGTTACGGACCCGCCGAGCGTTGGAGAAACAATAAATCTCGGTTCCCCATATTTTAATAGACAACCACTTGTAAACGAATATTTCTTGCTTCGCGCTCTTTCTCCCACGAAAAATATACTTACGCTTGCAATTGCAAAATGTACAGAACACAGCGGAGCAAATGCAGTTTGTGAAATAGTAAATAAAAATGATATTTCAGTTTCGCCTAAAAAGTATGCGCATAATATAACGATTGAGACGGGAAATGCAGTTATTGGTTTTACGATATTCACATCATATCCAAATGCCTATCCAAACGCTTTGAGTGTATATGCAAACATAGGTCTTAGTGCTAATCAACAAATTCCAGCAAGTGGTGTTATCGGAAACAATTTACCCGTGTATTGCATTAGAAGGGGAGTAACTGCATTAGCTGCAATTGCTGTCGGTATGAGTGTTAATTTAGATTCAGATACTGAAGTTAAGGATATCGTAGTACCACTATAACCCCATACGAAAAGAGCGAGAGTAAAATCCCGCTTTTTTCGTTTATCCCCTTTCTCCACCTCCAGTTCTTTTTCGGCTTGCTGCATAGTGTGTGGTCAATTAAATATGCATTAAAATGTATATTTATGCACTTTCGACAAAATTCGCGCGTATTCGACATTTTTCGCATTGCCCCCAGGGGCAGGATTTATGCTGTTGTAACCCTCACTGTTACATCCCATCCATCTACGACTGAGAAAAAGC